>CAJHXG010000035.1_pt1 | contig 26884 bp, 35 predicted proteins | sample 9198481 | NCBI WGS metagenome assembly CAJHXG01 (sample SAMEA7708348, study PRJEB35096) | sediment metagenome | biome: marine neritic benthic zone biome [ENVO:01000025]; feature: sediment [ENVO:00002007]; material: shallow marine sediment [ENVO:03000034] sea grass bed [ENVO_01000059] ... | reverse complement strand
TTGGTGTTTTCTATTGACGAAGACAAAAAAGATTTACCTGATGCAGTTGCAGAAAAGAAACATAAACCCTCAAGCATAGAAGGTGTTACTGCTTATGTCTGTCAAGGCATGCAATGTGATGCTCCAGTAGAAACTTTTGCTGAATTGCAAAAGATATTAGCAGAAACAAGCATTCAGCCTACAACGAATTAGAACCAAGTATAAACCGTAATGATGAACTCGCTGCGCGGCACTTTGCGACTTTTACATCTCATCGTACACTTATTCAAAGGCCTTTTTTTATCTTACACCAAACTGCATGGTACACAGAGCCACGATATTAGTGTAGCGCAACATAAAATTATACAAACATGGTTGCATCGTAGCGCAGAAATCATTGGTATTGATATACAAATTCATGGAACCCCCACACACGCTCCTACTTTTGTAGTAGCCAATCATATTTCTTGGTTAGATATTTTAATTATCTCTTCCGTGTTACCAGTTTCATTCTTATCGAAAGCAGAAATACGTAGCTGGCCAGTCATTGGCACGCTCGCCGCCAAAGCCGGCACATTATTTATTCATCGCGGTTCCAAAAATGGCGCTGCAGAAGCGATTCAACTCATGCAAAAAAAGCTTAAATCAGGACATAGTGTTGCATCATTTCCTGAAGCTAAAACTACTCACGGCATCGAGGTACACACATTTCACCCAAGATTATTTGCAGCAGCAATAGAAACCGGTATTTTAGTTCAACCGGTTGCAATTCGTTACCCGCATGAAGACGGCACTCACCCACACGTACCTTATGTAGATGAAGCCAATATCATTAGCCATTCATTCAGGATTATGTGTGCTAAATCAACGCTCGCAGAAGTCACATTCTGCGAACCTATTGAAAGTAAAAATCGGATGAGAAAAGATGTAGCGTTTTCAGCAAGAAAAGCTATTGCATCAGTTGTCGAACTCCCTAATTAAACTATTTAATCAACCAAGGGCCTGCATTGCGGCATCATAGTCAGGCTCATTAGCAATTTCACCTACGAGTTCTGCATGCACTATTGAATTTTCTTGATCAAGCACAAGAAGTGCCCGTGCAGTAATCCCCGCCAGAGGACCGTCCTCTATTAACACTCCATAATCACGTGAAAATTCATTGGAACGCATAATAGAAAGTGGCACGACGTTATCCACTCCTTCGGCCCCACAAAAACGCGACATCGCAAAAGGTAGATCTGCTGCGACAACCAATATCACAGTATCCTCATGATCTTTTGCATAGTCATTAAACTTCTTTGTAGAAGTTGCACATACTGGCGTATCTAAACTTGGAACAATACTTATAAGTTTTTTCTTACCAGGGAAAGAGGATAAAGATATATTTTCTAAATCTTTATTCACCAACACAAAATCGGGCGCGGTCGAGCCTATTTCTGGAAGGTTCCCGTTAGTGTGTATCTCATTTCCTTGCAATGTAATTTTTGCCACTATTTTTTCTCCGAAATAACTTGTGTCATGGCTTATTTATATTTTTATAGTGTTTATTTTATAAACACTATACTGAAACTAAAGAATCATATTGGCTTGCATTCAATAGACTGTCAATTAATGATTTATCTAATATTTCTACCTTGCACAACCAACCATTCTCATATGGGTCTTCATTTAATATCTCAGGGGAATCAACTAATTCCTCATTAACTTCAATGATTTTGCATCCAACTGGTGCAAAAATATCACTAGCAACTTTTACAGATTCCACCACTGTACAAGCTTCCCCTAACTGATACACATTTCCAACTTCTGGTAATTCTACATATACGATATCTCCTAGCTCAGATTGTGCATACTCTGTTATACCTATCGCTGCAATTTCGTCGCTTTTCAACAGTAACCAAATATGCTCTTCTGAATATATACGATCATCAGGACTTTCATTCATAATTAATCCTAATACACTTACTAATATTTAAAATACTTAAAGTATAATTATAGAAAGTTTCATTCAAATACAAATGAACTATTAATATTAAACTACAATGTACAAATTTATACTATTTGCTTTCATCGCTTTGCTTACTGCCTGCAATCAAGACTCCAAAAACACATTCACTACAAACGATGCCTGGGTGCGCGAAGCACCACCTAATGCATCTATGATGGCAGGCTATGTCACCCTTAAAAATAATACCGATCAAGATAGTATTATTACCTATGTTAAAAGCAAACAATTCAACATGGTTGAAGTGCATCGCACCATAGTTGTAGATGGTGTAGCTAAGATGCGTCGTCAGGATGACCTACCGATTCCTGCTGGCAGCTCTCTTAAACTAGAACCAGGCAGCTACCATTTAATGTTGATGGGTCCTAAATCTGCACTTAAACCCAATGACGAGATCATTGTGACATTAGGCATGAAGTTAGGAGATAAAATAGAAGACATAGACATTGTCATGCCAATCAAGAAGCAGTAGACCAAAAATTAGTGGCAATAAACAATAACCATAAATACAGCATGGCTAAATAAGAGAATTACCTTTAATTATCGCACTAGCCGATTCTGAATTCGGTATTATCGCTAAAGAAATATAACTCTAGATCAGTAAATGATCTATCAAATTATTGGTATTTGTCTTGAACGATTTTTCGCAAGCTTTCTCAAAAGCGATTCAACTCATTTTTCAATTAGACCCTGCTCTTTTAGAAATCATTGGCTTGTCTTTGCGTGTAAGTATAACTGCTGTTTTAATTGCCAGTTTAATCGGCTTACCATTGGGTGCCGCGTTGGCTTTATATAAATTTTATGGCCGAGGTATAATCGTTGCTCTACTGAACGCTTTTATGGGTTTACCGCCAGTAGTAGTTGGTTTAGTGGTGTATTTGATTTTATCGCGCTCAGGTCCACTTGGTGTTTTAGGTTTGTTGTTTACACCCACTGCAATGATCATTGCGCAAGTTTGTTTAATTACACCCATCATTGCTGCACTTACGCGCCAAACTATTCTTGATGCAAATGTTGAATATCATGAGCAACTTCGTGCATTAGGTGCCAAAGCCTCGCGCATGATGAAAACGCTTTTATGGGAAACACGTTTTAGTTTAATGACTGGTGTATTTGCAGGTTTTGGTCGCGCGATTGCCGAAGTCGGCGCAGTGCTAATAGTTGGCGGCAACATTAATCATGCAACGCGCGTCATGACCACCGCTATTGCATTGGAAACTCGTAAAGGAGACATCGAGCTCGCCCTCGCATTGGGCATCATTCTAATAACCATTTCGTTAATTGTTACTTCACTTGTTATGAGTGCCAAACATGCTGCATACCAATATCATAGCTAACATGAACGAAGTAAATGCGTTGCCATTGCAGGTGAAAAATCTGCAAATTACAAAAAACGGCAACGTATTATTAAAAGATGTTACGCTTTCAATTGAATCCAATAATGTAACCGTAATTCTTGGCCCAAATGGTGCTGGCAAAAGCCTTTTATTACGTTGTGCACATGGATTAGAAGATTTATCCAAAGGTTCACTGATGTGGAATACGAATATTCCTCAACCTCAACAATCTTGGCGTGCATATATTTTTCAAAAGCCTGTGTTATTACGCCGCAGTGTGCGCGCCAATCTCGAATATGTTTTGTCTCTACATAGTATTAATAAAGCCAACTACGCTTCATTGATCGATGCAGCTCTAGAACACACAGGCCTAGGCCAGTTAGCGGATCGCAACGCACGTGTGTTATCAGGTGGAGAACAACAGCGCTTAAACATTGCCCGCGCCTGGGTTCTACAGCCAAGAGTAATACTACTAGATGAACCAACTGCAGAATTAGACCCTAATGGCACTGCGGGCATAGAACGTTTAATCATGACAATTGCCCAACAAGGCACTAAAATTATTATGTCGACACATGACCTAGGTCAGGCACATAGATTAGCCAATGACATAGTATTCTTGCATCAAGGAAGATTAATCGAACGCACACCAGCTCAGTCCTTCTTTGAACAACCACAAACTAAAATGGCGCAAGACTTCATTGCCGGAAAATTACTGAATGGAGAATAATAAATATGAAGCGAGTTTTAATTATCATCCTTCTAATTCTCATTACTATGAGTGTAGTGATTGCTGAGGAAGAGTCTTTTATTACACTCTCCTCGACCACCTCTACAGACAACTCTGGCTTGTTAGATTATTTAATTCCAAAATTTAAAGATAAAACTGGTATCGATGTACGTGTGATAGCGGTAGGCACTGGACGTGCATTACAACTAGGGGAACGTGGCGATGCAGACCTAGTATTAGTACACCACAAAACTTCTGAGGTAAAATTTATAGAAAATGGTTTCGGAATCAAGCGCCGTGATGTCATGTATAACGATTATGTAATTGTTGGGCCAAAAGATGATCCTGCAAACATCAAAAACTTAACAAAAGCAGTTGAAGCCTTTAAATTGATCAGTGAACACAAAGTGCCTTTCATTTCTCGTGGGGATGACAGCGGCACGCATAAGAAAGAACTTGAACTGTGGTCACTTGCGAAGATTGATATACAACAATATAGTGGAGACTGGTATCGCGAAGCGGGTGCAGGTATGGGTGCAACCCTTAACATCGCTAATGGTATGAATGCCTACACCATGACCGACCGCGGTACATGGCTATCCTTCAAAAACCGCGATGACTTAACCTTATTATTTGAGAACGATCCACCATTGTTTAATCAATATGGAGTAATTTTGGTTAATCCAGAACGCCATGAGCATATTAAATATCAACAAGCCAAACTTTTCTCAGACTGGCTAACTTCGAATGAAGGCCAACAAGCCATTGCAGAATTTGCCTTAGAAAATCAGCAGTTATTTTTCCCAAACGCCCAGCGAGAAATTGCTACAGTTGAGACCGAGTAATATTCTAACTCATTGAACAACAAGATATTATCGAGTGCTCTATATTTTAGTTAGAGCACGAAAATGGATGTCAACAAAATATTAGCAATCTTATTCACCATTCCTAATTGGGCATGGGTAGTTGGTGGCTTTATCGTATTTGCAATTCTATTTAGTGACCGAAAACTTTGGGAACTTGAAGTTAAGTTCCCAATGAAACCTGGCCTTGGCCGAGGCGAAGTTGAACTTGAATGCTATAAATAGAAAGGCAGTTCCATTTAAGTGGAATTTCAACTTGAAAACTTATTCAATAATAAAAAGATTGAGGTTCTATTTAATAATAGGATTATTTACACCGTACCAGAGTCAAAAATTACTAGCTCACGAATTTATATCAATGAAAAATTGGATATTCAGAAGGCTCTAAGGTAGAAGTAAATATTAGTGGGCAAAAACAATTTGAAGGCGTACTTCTATGAGACTAAACATGCCGGATTATAAATCTCAGTGAACAATAATGAAAATCCTTTCGATATTCATTCTCTTCCCTCTTTCAGCATTTGTCATTGGTATTATCTTTCTAGTTTTATATAAAAAATCTAAATCTAAAATCTCAATGATTACCGGAATACTCTGGGTGCTATATTCGATATACGAATTTCTTATATACATACGAATATCATGCATAGGCGAATGCAATATTCGAATAGATTTATTAATTATATGCCCTCTGCTAGTAGTTCTTTCGCTAGCTTCTATAGTTCTTTACTTCACACGTAAAAATAAAACATGAGTGAAAAAAGATATTTATATAAACCTAAAATACTCACATATGTTTTAGTTACTATAGGATTTGCAATAGCTGGAGCAATATTAAGCAAAGTTGCTTTATCTAATACTCAAGGTGTAATTATGAATCGCTTCATTGAGCTCTGTTAAGAATGCAACTATTTTTTGCTGGTGCCTAGTTGGCGCTTCTGCAATATTTGTTGTCATAGGTATTCTATGCATTTACTCAGCTATTACCTCAAAAAACGAAATTATCCTTACCGATACAGGGTTTTCAGCACCGAAAAGATTGATTGGTAATAAGACAATCTCCATAAACTATTCAGACATAACTCATTTAGCACCTATCAATGTTAACAGACAAAAAATGCTTATAATTAAGCATATAAATAGAAATATAACTATTCTACAAAGCACAATGCCAAATAAACAAGCGTATGATGAAGCCGTAAATATCATTACAACTAAAGCACAGTCTTTAAAAGGTTAATGAATGAAACACATCATAACTGCGCTTCTCATTTCACCTGCATTATGCTTCTCATTTCACCTGCATTATTAAGTGTTGCACATGCAGAATCATCCAATGTAGAAAAATATAAGCAAGTCTACGTTCAACAAATCACCCCGATTCTAAAAAAGCAGTTTGTAGATGCGTTAGCAACAGAAGCAGACCCTGAAGCGAAACTCGCTTTTGTTGCCAATGGCATGGCGAACTGCCAAGTTGAAACCATAAGCGCCTACCCACAAAAATATCAAGATGCTTCCATCAACCCCGTTGCTGAAGGTGGAGATTTAAGCGAAGTCACAAAGCAAGTAAATGAAATGATCAAAGCTGATATCGAAAGCGACGCGATTTCAGAAGAAGATTTTAAAGCCATGGTAGAAAGTGCGACAGAAAAATATATAAACTGTACAAAAGCTCTTGAAAAGCAGCTTTAATATAAAAGCTAATGTCCACTTTCGGTCAGTAGTAGTCATCATTTTTTTGTGTCATCAATGGCCTAACTCGGGTACGAAATTTCAAGAACTGTGCACCCAGTCTCTGTTTTAAATGGACCGTGAACTTCTCCAGAGGGTCTGCTTGTATAGCCCCCAACTTCAAGCCAAGTGTCAAAAGCCGCATCATAAAGCTTCCCCTCAATAACCAAAATCTCTTCTGGGTATTCGTGACTCTTTTCACCAAATTTGGATGTGTCTGCGCCTGGCTTAAATCGAGTTAGTCTTGTGTAGTCGCCAGTTGTCTCATCAATGGCTAAAGTTAACTCTTCTGCATACTCTTCCATTCCTTTAATAGGGCTTCATTGATTTTTGTTCTCAATTAGCAATTGGTTCCAATATGTATTGGTCGATTTCGACATCGTTTAATTAAATGTGATAGTAAACTTTTAACAGTAGTGAAGCTCAATTGGTAACAAACCGTAATGTCCGCTTTGGGACGTTAGCACTCATTCAACGTGCGTAAGTAGGTCTATCCTTACCCAACCCCATAGCATGTTTCATAAAAAACTTTTTCACAGGTTGAATTGAATCTGCTGTTCTCAAAGCCGCATTTCTTGCCTTCACTATCGTAGCGTTGCTAGAACCAAACGCTGCCACAAAGGTATCCATCGCGCTTTGCATGATTTGTGTTTCTCCCACCCTAGCACGTTCATACTTCCGTAAAACTTTTAAGCTACCGATATCACGTTCTGCATGTTCTAGAATATCAGCTAACACTGCAGCATCGGTAAACCCTAAATTTGCTCCTTGGCCTGCAAGTGGATGAAGTGCATGTGCAGCATCCCCCACAAGTGCAATGCGCGATTGCACCATGCTATCCGCTTGCCCTGACACTAATGGAAAGGCTACACAATTAGACTTTAATGTGATTTTGCCGAGTTGCATGTTGCTAGCTTGAGTCAAAGTATTTGCAAACTCATGTTCATTGAGTTTCATTAGTTCATCTGCGTAATCTTTGCTCACCGACCAGACAATCGAACATTGGCCATTGTTTAACGGCAGCAATGCTAGTGGCCCAGTAGATAAGAAACGTTGCAATGCTATATTTTCATGATGATGCTCCGTTTCCACTAATGCAACCAAACCCATTTGCTGATAACTTTTTTCAGTGTAAGCAATTTCTGTCAAATTTCGCACAGTGGAACGACCACCATCTGCACCCACTACTAACTTAGCGGAAATTACAATACCGCTAACTAACTCAAGTTCTGCATAATCTTGAAAGGTAATCACTTTGCTTATCTGCTCAGGCAAAAACCATTCAACATCACTCTGTTGTTGTAAGTTTTCATGCAAACTAGCTTGAATCACTACGTTTTCTACAATATGCCCAAGATTATTTCGCTGTAGATCATTCGCATTAAAGTGAATATTAGAATTACCTTTTTCATCCCATACATGCATGTCTGTAAAAGGTGAAACTCGCTTGGATTGCATGGCTGACCATGCTCCTACATATTCAAAGATAGCTTGCGAACCTGGGCTTACTGCAGTGACACGTGATTGATAATCTTGATTATCTTTAAATACTTCGACTTCGCTTCGGTCTACAATTGCTATCGACCTACCTTGTTTAGCTAACAAATTTGCCAGCGTGAGTCCGACTATGCCGGCGCCTACTACGACAATATCAACTGTTACGTGCTCAGAACACAAAAGAAGTACCTCTAAGAGAACTGTGCTTTAAAAAAGTATCTTTCATGAACTAACCGCATTACCTCTAAGCAGACTTGCATCAGAACCTGTTATAACTACGATAATTATAGAATACCCGGTTGTCATGGGTTAATCATGTGTCCACTCAGAAGGCTGGCATTAGATCCTGATTCACCCAAATTCTGTTTCACTATCTGCTCTTCTAGTACCGGAATTGCTCCCAGCATAGCCAAACCTAATCCTCGTGATTGTTTTAACACTGGATAATCAGTATTAAATAAGAAATTAAGTCGGTCGGTAAAGCGAATAGTCTTTTCGATATCCGGTTGGCGTTTGTCTGCATAGATATCCAATTTTTCATCGACATTCTGCAAATCATTTTCATTTAATAACTCTACGAGCTCAGCAATATCTCTCAATGCAAGATTTAACCCTTGGCCTGCAATAGGATGCAATGTTTGTGCAGCATTACCAATTAACACCACGCGTTGTTGTACGCGTTGATGGCTCATTAATAAGGCCAGTGGATAAGCAAAGCGTTTGCTCACCGATTGAAAATGACCTAAACGAAAGCCAAATGCCTGTTGGAGTTTATCTTTAAAAGCCTGATCGCTCAGTGCTAGATGATTTTCTGCAGCCTCGGTTGGGTTCATCCAGATAAAACCGCAACAATTCCCTTCTCTTGGCAATAAGGCTAACGGACCCTCTTCTGTAAAGCGTTCATAAGCGGTGTTATTATGCGCTTGTTCGCACTCGACACTGCCAACGATGGCAGACTGTTGATATTGTTTTTCTTCTAAGCCAATACCCAATGCTTTGCGAATAAAAGAATTAGCGCCATCTGCAGCAATAAGCAAGGTTGCTAGTACAGTTTCACCATCGTTTTGTTTTAAAATGACATGGCTGCTGTGGTTTTCAATTGCGGAAACTTTATAGGGTTGCAAACGAGTGACATTATCTAAACTATCTACCTGATTATTTAATGTATGTATCAAGTGATCTGCAGGCACCAAGTACCCAAAGCTTTCTACTGCGTAACGCGTGCTGTCTAAACGTGTTGCACCAAAGCGGCCTTGGTCTGAGATATGAATTTTTTTAATTGCAGTGGCATGCTCTTGCAAGTTATCCCACAATCCTAATGCATATAGCATTTTTTTTGAGGATAGTGCGAGTGCAATGCTACGACCATCGAGACTATCGGCTTTGAGTTGGATATCAGCCAGTGGTTGAGAATCAATTAATACGATATTGTAAGAAGACGAAGTCAGCGAGCTTGCTAATGCAATGGCCAAGCTGCTGCCGACTAAACCGCCTCCGACTACTGCGATATCGTAATGTGAAGCCATGAGTAAAATTCTGAATTAATAAGTCGCTATGTTGTATTGAGAAGGCATGACAGAGAATATTTAATTCTCAGAAGTTGACATTAGCGCTTCAATTTCATCTGGATCACGGGTAAGTTTTTCGGTTAGCACCTGGCTGCCGTCTTTGGTGACCAATACATCGTCTTCTATACGAATACCGATGTCCCAGAATTTTTTCGGTACGCCTTTCGCTTTAGAAATATATAACCCTGGTTCTACAGTGAGCGTCATACCGGGCTCTAATAGACGCCATTCTTCATCAAAACGATAATCACCCACGTCGTGTACATCTAAACCAAGCCAGTGACCGGTGCGATGCATATAAAACTGTCGATATTCTTCATCTTTAATCAACTTTGCAGGCTTACCTTTTAATAAACCGATTTCTATCAGTCCTTTGGTAAGCACTTTCACGGCTTCATGATGCGGATCGTTCCAGTGGTTCCCCGGCTTCACTTTTTTAATCGCTGCAATTTGCGACTCTAATACTAGTTCGTACACTTCGCGTTGCACTTTAGAAAACCTGCCATTGACTGGAAAGGTGCGTGTGATGTCACTAGCATAGCCTTGATACTCTGCACCGGCATCTATTAATAGTAAATCACCATCTTTAAGTTCTTGATTGTTTTCAATGTAATGCAGAATACAGCCATTGTCACCGCCACCAACAATGGAAGGATAAGCCGGCACACAACCTGCTTTTCTAAACTCGTACATTAATTCCGCTTCAACTTCATACTCATACATACCGGGCTGGCAGGCTTTCATTGCACGAGTGTGACCCGCGATTGCAGCTTTTGCAGCTTGGCGCATGAGTGTGAGTTCACTACGCGATTTATACAAACGCATGTCGTGTACAAAATAATCTAGTGACAATAGTTCGTGTGGCACATGTTTTGAAGTACGCGCTGATCCGCGCGATTGGTTGACCCAATTTATTAAGCGGCGATCAAAGTTTGTATCGCGACCCATTGGGTAAAAGAAACGTTCACGATCTGCAAATAGTTTCGGCACCATTTCATTGAGATCATCAATCGAATACGCTAGTTCAGCACCATAATTTTCCTTTACGCCTTCAATGCCTGCTCGACGCCCATCCCAAATCTCTTGCTCAGGATTGCGCTCACGACAAAAAATTATGAACTGGCCTTTTGAGTTGCCTGGCAAAATCAACGCCAATGAATCAGGCTCATCAAAACCTGTCAAATAGAGAAAATCACTATCTTGTCTAAAGACAAAATCCACATCTCGATTGCGGGGAATCGATGTTGCAGAAGGAATAATGGCTACACCATCTTTACCCACCATACGCATAAGTGTTTTGCGTCGCTTCAGCAGCTCTTTTTGATCGATCTTATACAAACTAATTTTTAATTAGATAGGAATTGTTGGATGCTTATCATTGAATAGTTTGATGTCTATTCATCGGATGCATTTCTTCATTAATAAGTAGCACTCCCATGCGAACATATTCAACAATGTCTGAATAGGCGACTTCATTCATCTCATCTTCTTCGTCTTCGTCATCTTCTGAGGCTTGAGAAATCGTAGTAATATCTTGCAAAATTTCCATTGAATCTTCTGGTACATGGGTTAAATCTTTAACGCCGGCGAGGGCTAAGCCAAATAAGAAACCATCACACCATTTCTTTAGTGAGGTTACTCGCGCACTCAAACTGTTATGCTCCTCAGGGATCAGCAATGTGAAATTCAACAGAGCGTCATTCAACTCTTGTTTAGTGTGCTCATATAACGCACAAAGGGTGTCGTGGTTATCACCATCGAGCGACTTTCTTTCTTCACTTTGTGTACAAATTTCATCCAGCCATCTTTTGCATTGCAAAGAATTATTTACTATTAACATGGCACACAACATGCCGTGGCAATCTTCTGGTGTATAAGGTGATTGCACATAAGAAAGGATATCTTGGATTTGTTCGTAGTTAGGTGTCATACGTTATTGATTCTAACACCTCGCTAGCGTAATCACTCATATATTGATGTGGACAGGATGAATTATAAAAGTGATTGTTAAAGTGCCAACAATCGAAACTCGATTTCCCCTATTTCTATCATGAAATTATGATTGAAATTAAAGCTAATTTTAAAGAATTTTACAGGTGTATTTGTTAACAATTTTAGTTGACGAGTAAGCCTGTACAGCCTAACATTTTGCCATGGAAAAGCGAGACACCGGAAAGCTCAGCGAGCAAGATTTAAAGGGATTAGAAATTCGTGTTAACGAACTGATTACCACTTGCGAAGAACTGAAAAAAGAAAACAAACTTCTAAAGTTGCAACAAGATTCCTACTCTTCAGAACGCGCTAACTTGATCGACAAAAACGAGCAAGCACGCAAGCGGGTTGAAGCGATGATTACTCGTCTAAAATCTATGGAAGTAAGCGCTTAGTAGTATGGACGAACCCATTACTCTCAATATCCTAGATAAAGAATATCGTATTGCCTGCCCTACAGGCGAAGAGGAATCCCTGCAGGCTTCCGCGCATTATCTAAATACAAAAATTCAAGAAATCCGTGATAGTGGCAAAGCCATTGGCACAGACCGTGTGGCGGTTATGGCTGCTCTTAACATGGCTCATGAGTTTTTGAATCAAAAAAGTGACTATGAGCGACACAGCAAATCATTTTTCAATCGTGTTCGTAGCTTACAAGACCGCATCGATGTTGCATTGAAGAATACGCAGCAACTCGAACTCTAACTAAATAATCTGCTACAGTTTCACATGTCGGGTACCACTGCGGTACAGGTGTGCTTCCTGGTATTTCCCTTGAGCCTATTTTTATCCTCCGGGGGCAATGCTGTTTAAATGTTGATGTGCATATCCGTTCTGCGGAGAGCCTAATTCATTTTTCGGTGCTCCCACTTGAACCTTTGGTTCAAGGACAATGGCTGCCACGGTATGCGTGGGGTACCCACATTTTTACAACCAGGCTCTAAACTAAATTAAATTTCCAAGGAAACTTTGCGATGCAATATTGGCTTATGAAAAGCGAACCAAGCGAATTCAGTATTGATGATTTAAAACGAGTTAAAGTAGAACCCTGGGACGGTGTGCGCAATTATCAAGCACGCAACATGATGAATAAAGAGATGAAAAAAGGTGATTTAGCCTTTATGTATCATTCCAATTGCGATGAGATTGGAATTGTTGGAATCATGACAATCGCACGTGAAGGTTACGTTGATCACACTGCCTTTGACAAAAAGGATAAACACTACGATCCAAAAAGTCATCCTGAAAACCCGCGCTGGTTTATGGTTGACGTGCGTTATAAGCGAAAACTAAAACGCACTATTACTCTTGCGGAATTAAAAGAGCATAAAAAATTAGCCGAAATGCAGTTGTTAAAACGCGGAAACCGACTCTCAATCATGCCGGTTAGCAAAAAACATTGGGATTTTATTCTCTCTTTAGAGTGATTTTTTACAAAAAACTGTAAAAATTTTTGTAATTTTTTCTAGATTTCGCAAAAAAATTAGTTTTTTTTAAAAAAATTTACAGTTTTTTTAATATTTTTTAAAAAAATTTCACATTGTTTTTCTACATTAAATACGTTTTATTAATTAAAAAACGTTGCAAACAAACTACAAAATTTCAGTAAATTTTGCTTAATTTAAGCAAAAATACGTGTTGTTATGTTAAATAAATAGCGATTTTTACTGCTTTCCAGGTGAATACTGTCACACTTTTTGAAAACTTAAAAAAACGTTTTGTAAATTTTAAAACTAAAAAAGTTTAACAAACTAAAAAACATTAACGATGGAAAGCTATAAATACACTACAAAAATACTAGTATTTATAGATTAAATATATATACTTTGGCGCGTTTACAACTAACATTAATTGTTTGGAGGGAGTATTGATGGCCATCAAACGTAAATCTACCACTAAACGTCGCGCTACAAAACGTAAGGCGACTAAACGTAAGGCTACGAAACGCAAATCTACTGCGAAGCGCAAAACTGCGAAACGCAAGACTAAGCGTAAAACTAAACGTAAGACTACTAAACGCAAGACTGCGAAGCGTAAGACCAAGCGTAAAACTAAACGCAAGACTGCGAAGCGTAAGACCAAGCGTAAAACTAAACGCAAGACTGCGAAGCGCAAGACCAAGCGTAAAACTAAACGCAAGACTGCGAAGCGTAAGACCAAGCGTAAAACTAAACGCAAGACTGCGAAGCGTAAGACCAAGCGTAAAACTAAACGCAAGACTGCGAAGCGCAAGACCAAGCGTAAGGTCAAACGTAAGACTACTAAACGCAAGACCAAGCGTAAGACTAAACGTCGTTGATAGTCGCTGGATTAAACATCCAAACAAAAAAGGGCTCTTAATAGAGCCCTTTTTTTATGCCGATAGTTTATGCTTCTAGAGACTGCTATCTAGGCTTGCAAATAGCTTTATCTATAGGATTTGCGTTAAATCACGCTAAGCTATCGTCAGCCGAGAAACAATTTTTAAACCGGATTATTCACTTCGGCAAATAACTTAGCCAAGGAAAAGTTTATACACTGGATTGCTGGTTTCTTCCCAATATCGATAACCTAATTTTTCTAAAAACTCATCATAACGAGAGCGCTGGGAATCAGGCACCTGTATACCAACCAACACACGCCCATATGCAGCACCATGGTTACGATAGTGAAATAAACTTATATTCCAGTCAGTGCCTATCGTTTCTAAAAATTTTAATAACGCACCAGGGCGTTCTGGGAATTCAAATCTAAATAGGATCTCATCTTGTATCTGAGTACAGTGCCCACCCACCATATGACGCAAATGCAAAATCGCCATTTCATTATCCGAAATATCCAGTGCCGCATAACCATCGGTATTCATAGCTTTTAGTAGCTGCTCTTTTTCCTTATCAGCATCCTCGACTTTCACACCTACAAAAATATGTGCAGCTTGGTTATCCGCATAGCGATAGTTAAACTCGGTAATTCCGCGTGCACCCAGTATTCGACAGAACTTCAAAAAACTACCTGGCTGCTCTGGAATAGTTACGGCAAATAAACATTCACGACGTTCGCCTAACTCAGCACGCTCGGCAACATGACGTAAACGATCGAAGTTGATGTTCGCACCACAATTAATCCCGACTAAAGTCTGCCTGGTAACTTTTTCTCTGGAAATATATTGTTTAATACCGGCTAAAGATAAAGCACCTGCAGGTTCAACCAATGTACGTGTTTCATCAAAGATATCTTTGATCCCAGCACAGATATCATCGGTGGTTACTAGCAGCACTTCATCGATAAGATCTTTGGCAATTGCATAGGTTTTTTCACCTATTTTCCGTACTGCAACCCCGTCAGCAAATATGCCTACTTGTTCTAATTCGACTCTTTTCTGAGCTTTTAACGCGGCATGCATGGTGGGTGCATCTTGCGGCTCTACCCCGATAATCTTTATTTCTGGTCGATAATGCTTGATGTAGGCTGCCATTCCGGCTACTAAACCACCACCGCCAATTGCGATAAATATGGCATCAATTTTCCCTGGATGCTGCTTTAGTATTTCCATCGCGATCGTACCCTGGCCAGCAATCACATCTTCATCATCATAAGGATGCACATAGATAAGATTTTGTTGTTCCGCTAGTTGCAAAGAGTGCTGATGTGCTTCGTCATAGGTATCACCAAACAAAATGGCTTTGCCGCCTAAACGAGTTACCGATTCAACTTTGATATTGGGTGTTGTCGTCGGCATCACAATAGTTGCAGGAATTCCAAGTTTATTTGCAGCTAATGCCACACCTTGTGCATGATTACCGGCAGATGCAGCAATTACGCCTTGTTTACGTTCTGCTGCAGAGAGATGTGCGATTTTGTTGTAAGCCCCCCTGAGCTTGAAAGAAAACACACTTTGCAGGTCTTCTCGTTTCAGATAAATATTATTAGCAAGTCGCGCCGAGATAACTTTTGCATGGTCAAGTGGCGTTACAATCGCCACATCATAGACCTTGGAATTTTCTATTTTTTTTATCAGTTGCTGATTCATTTTTATTGGCTCGTATTTTTCTATTCTTTGGCCTATTTTTTAGCCGTTCGCATCCTAATATGAAATTCTAATTAGCTAAATTAACAATGCTTTTAACAGCTTCTGTGGGTATTATTCAGTAAAACTTAGCCCATACATACAATGTCTTTAGAAAAAAAGAAACAAATTGCTGCTGAAGCCGCGCTAGATTATATACAACACAATGATGTAGTCGGTGTTGGCACCGGATCTACCGCAAATTACTTTATAGATGGCCTTGCAAAACTTAAAGACAAAATAGAAGGTGCTGTAGCAAGCTCTGTAGCGTCTTCTGAGCGATTAAAACAACATGGTATACCCGTACTTGATTCAAACAGCGTTGCAATGCTTCCGATCTATGTAGACGGCGCAGACGAGACTACAACGCATAAACATTTAATCAAAGGTGGCGGTGGTGCACATACACGTGAAAAAATTGTTGCTGCGATCAGTGAAAAGTTCGTTTGTATTGCCGATGATTCAAAATTAGTCGATATATTGGGTGAATTTCCATTACCAATCGAAGTAATCCCTATGGCACGAAGCTATGTCGCCAGACAATTAGTAAAAATAGGAGGAGTACCCGAGCTACGCGAAGACTTTATCACCGATAATGGCAATGTCATTTTAGACGTGCACAACCTCGAAATTCTAAATCCAGTAGAAATGGAGCAACAGCTAAACAATTTAGCCGGTGTGGTTACGGTAGGAATTTTTGCAATACGGCCAGCAGATCTGCTTATTCTTGGAACCGATAATGGAATCGTCACTTCTTAAACCTAAATTATTTAACTTGGAACGTCTCAGGGAAATATCTTAGGGAAACCACTTTGGGAAAAAAGACTCTAAGTTTTTAATAGCGAATCTTTTTGGAGGACTTCATGAAAACAACAATTACTTTATTTTCACTTTTAGCGTGCTTTTCCTTGTTTATGCCCGTACAGGCTAGATCACCTGCTGCACCTGATAGTTACGTTTACATCATCAGCCCACAAGATGGTGAAGTAGTACACAGTCCAGTGTTAGTTAAATTTGGCTTACGTGGTATGGGTATTGCTCCTGCAGGTGTAGAAAGCGAAAACACTGGACATCATCATTTATTAATAGATGTTGAAAAACTACCTGATCTCGACAAACCGATTCCGGCTGACGATCATCATGTACATTTTGGCAAAGGCCAAACCGAAGCAATGATTGAACTCAGCCCTGGCGCTCACACTTTGCAATTGCTCTTAGGTGATTTTTCACACATTCCACATGACACAGCAATTACTTCCGAGAAAATAACCATCAAAGTAGTGGAGTAACGCATCTTTAAATCATTTCGTCAACGCCTGCAAGCAGGTGAAATTTTACTAAGCACTCTGGTTTCAATTCCAAGCCCAGAAGTCATTGAACTACTTTCCAAGTTAAATTTTGATTGGCTGTTTATCGACGGTGAGCATGGCCCTTTTGGTACGTTTGAAATGCAAAGGATGTTGCAAGCAGCGGGTAATAATTGTCCATGTCTGATCCGCGTGCCTAGTAATGATCTGGTTTACATCAAACAAGCTTTAGATATTGGTGCAGCGGGAATAATCGTTCCGCAAATTAATAACGCCGATGAAACACAAGCCGCAGTACGGGCGGCGAAATATCCCACACTAGGCAATCGTGGTGTAGGCCTGGCACGCGCGCATGAATATGGAATTTCTTTCACTGACTATTTAGCAAAAGCGGATAGTGAAACCTGTGTAGTAATCCAAGCGGAAACTCAAGGTGCGATCGAACACATCGATGAAATTGTAGCGATCAAAGATGTCGATGCAATATTAATTGGTCCTTATGACTTGTCAGCAAATCTTGGCTACACCGGACAGATTGATCATCCAGAAGTGGTTGCTGCAATAAGCAAAGTTGAACATGCATGCAAACAAGCAAAAGTGAAATTAGGCTACTTTGGTGTTAACGCGGAAACTGTGCTTCCCTATAAAGAAAAAGGCTTCACACTGCTTACTATTGGCGTTGACAGCTTGTTTGTTTTAAACAGCGCGCAACAACTTTTAGATGAAATGAGCGCTTAAAAACAATCTGATCATGTCTCGCAAACTACAAATGAGCATTAACAAACATAAGATATTGGCAACCCTACGCAACACCGCCACAGCAGACGCAATTTATGCTGCTTTACCGTTTGAGTCACATGCGCAAACGTGGGGTGATGAAGTGTATTTTTCAACACCAGTTTCAAATCAAATCTTAGAGGGCGATGCCAAAGCTGTTGTTGAACTAGGTGAGCTCGCATTTTGGGTTGAAGGTGATTGCATCGCTATAGGTTTTGGACCAACTCCAATTTCTCAAGGTGATGAAATTCGACTTGCGGCTCGCACTAATATTTGGGCAGATACTGATTATGAGTTAACGGCACTGAAAAATGTGCGGTCAGGTGAGTTAATTAGCGTTGTGGCTGCTTAAAATTTTACGAAGTAGCAATAAATTTGCTACTTAGAATTCGAAACACAATCAGAGCGACCATTATCCCCAGTAAATCCGCTGCAAAATCATACATGCTGAAAACTCGTCTAGGCACATAAAGATGCAAGACTTCAATTGCTAGACCAAATAAAGCCATCACCAACGCGGTAGTAAAAAACGGCTTGCTAAATTTATACGCAAATAACAGCAAAATTGATAATACGAAAAATGTCCCGAAATGAGCAAGCTTGTCTAAATGTTGTATTGAATGGCTCACAGAACCTGGTATCGATGACAGAACCAAAACCGCTATAGCTAAAACCCAAAATATCAGCTTTATATATTTTTGTTTTATCAGCATAGCTATTATTATTTTACTTTAACCAGGTATTTTTTAGATCAAACATGTATGAGATGGTTTCAATAATCAAGGCAAGCCCTAGTTCGCTCCACGAACTGCTATATTAAGCTCCTTAAACCATGAAAACCAAACATAAATTCTTATCTGTAATTGGTGCTGTCTTCATAGCTGTTACGGCAATCGTTTTTACCTGGCTACCAACTTATATAGAAAAATCGAGGAATCGGGTATTGCCAAGTCAGAATGTAGAGATTTCCACCGCAACAAAAAAACTACATCAATCATTATTTATTGCCGATTTACATAGCGATTCACTATTATGGAATCGTGATTTAGCCAAAAAATCAGACTACGGACATGTAGATATCCCGCGATTGATCGAAGGCAACGTTGGATTACAAGTTTTTTCAGTTGTCACAAAGACCCCGAAGAATCTTAATTTAATTACCAACTCAGATGATACGGATAACATCACCTTACTCACAATGGCTCAGTTATGGCCCGTTAAGACTTGGTTTAATTTGTTTGAGAGAGCAATTTACCAAGCAAAAAAATTACACCGTGTGACTAATGATTCCTCTCATAACTTTTTCTTAGTCAGAAACCAACAAGATTTCAAAATCTATTTACAAAAGCGTAAAAATACTCCACAAATCACTGCAGGCTTACTTAGTCTTGAAGGCGCACACGCTCTGGAAGGAAAAATTGAAAATGTAGATCGCTTATATGAAGCAGGCTTCAGAATTATCGGCTTTACACACTTTTTTGATAATGCTCTTGGAGGCTCAGCACATGGAATTAATAAAGGCGGCATCACGGAGTTTGGCAAACAAGTACTAAAGCGTATGTATGAATTAGAAATGTTCGCCGACATATCTCACGCCTCACCTGCCTTAACAGAAGATATATTTATTCACGGCAAGCGCCCTGTATTAGCTACGCATATTGGTGTGCAAGCAGTGTGTGAATCAAAATCTAAAAGAAACTTAACCGATAAACAGATTAAGCAAATTGCCGATTCTGGTGGATTAATTGGGATCGGCTTCTGGCCTACTGTAACTTGCAATAGGAATATTACAGGCATTGTTGAATCAATTCGCTATGTTAACGATTTGGTAGGTGTCGATTATGTTGGGCTAGGATCCGATTTCGATGGCAATGTTCAAGTACCCTTTACCTCTTCAAGTATTGAACAATTAACGCATGCGCTTACTCAAGCAGGCTTTAGCAAGCAACAAATCAGAAAAATTATGGGTGGTAATTTGCAAAGAATTTTTACAAAGTACCTGCCTAGCAATTAACCACAGACACTAAAGCTGTAAAAGCGGTTTTAGCGTTTTATTACGAATACTAAATAGCAGTTTTTTGCTCCAGATGCTGATATACATTCTTTTAATTAATCGCATCTTTTCAAATAGAGTTTGAGGTGGGCGTTTTGCGTCTTTTAAAACGTACCAACAATTTTGTCTTGTTCTTTTTACAAGCCTGTAGCCATTCTTTTTTAGATAACGATGCTTATCAAGATAAAGATGTTTATCTTCTAAAAGAATCAATTTTGGTTTATATTTATTTAAGTTTGTTCCTCGCAGCACATCTAGCTCTGCACCTTCAACATCTATAGACAATAAATCTAGATTGCCAACGCTTTCTTCTTTCAAAATGGAATCTAAGGTACGTGCTCTAACCTTAATTTCTTTATGTTGGGTAAATTTACTACCATCAATATTCTTCCCAATTGCTGATCTACAATGTATTTCATCATTGGAGTATTTGTCGCAAGGTATGAATAGTGTAAGTGATTTTGGCACATTCTCATTCACACATACGCACTCATATGTTTTCGCATTTGGTCTAGTCTTTCTACATTTTTCTGCAAGTTCAGGTATGGGTTCTACAAGTATTCCACTCCAATTTAAATTAGTTTCTAGATGCCATGATTGTGAACCGTGATTGGTTGGGTCGTTCGCGCCGACCTCAACAAAGCAGCCATTTTCTTTATTTTCAAAATAATCCCTAATCAGAATATTTTCTGCAAGAGAACGAGCCTCCTTGTCACGAACTTTAGACACTAAATTACTCGCCAATAATAAATCAGGCTAGATGGTAATGAATTAATTCTTAACATCTTTTGTAGCAGAAAAATTTTTGTCTTGATAACGCTGATATACCATTTCAGTTGCTATATCTGATAGAAGTTTATTATGATTTTCAGAGCAACGCTTGATCACCAAGTCCGTAAGCACATACAGATCTTCTCCCCAGGTGATGTCGTATACATCTTCGGATGTGAAATTAACTCCTGACATAAACCCAGACAGCCATACTGCTCCTAATTCTTTATAATTTTCGTCTTTAGTTTTTACTGTAAATTCTTCACAGGTCATATTCCCCAAGCCGATGGCTTCCCAATAGCCCCCACCATACACATCCGCTAGTACTGTTGACTTAATAGCACTAGCAATCAATATAGTTACTAAAAGTGTTTTTATAGATTTATGCATATTTATTAATTACACCAAAAAGGAGCGTTTTCACTTTTGCATTCTTCTTCTGATTCCATTAGCACACCTTCTCGATACGCACTAATTTTTTCCAGCAATGAGCCACCAAATAAAGATAGAGCAACGTAAATAATTCCAATCACTAAAACAAAATATGAAATAATTTTGTGGCTGTATTTAAGAGAGACTACTTTCGCCCGATGCAATATAACTAATAAACCTGCAGAAACTGTCAATACAAGGGCTATCAGTAGAAATATATTTGTCATCACAACTTCCAATCCAAAGTTTAGTCTCTATATTTGCAGCCTCGAAACATCACATTTCATTAAGTAGTTTGCGGAAAGATTCCTGGTTACAAAAAATGAATGTGCAGTTAAATCTATTTTCTTTTCTTTAGAAAAACCATAAGACTCGTACAATTTAATCGCTTCAATATTATTCTCATATACGTGCAAGCTTAAACATTGCGTTCCATTTTGCAATGCTCTTTTAGAAGCATGATTAAGCAATAGTCTAGCCAACCCTTGTCGTCGAAATTCAGTCGCAACCCCTAATGTGTTAATATACCAACTATTATCAATCTGATTATCTGAAAAATACTTCATCCATTGAATACGATCTTCACTAAGGACGCTTTGTATTTCTGAGGTTAATTGATTTGAATCTGAGTGATAGGAAAACACTAAGCCAACCATGTTATTTCCGTCTTTGGCTATATCTACATTCTTATAAGAATAGTTTGGGTCTTCAGCCAACACTAATGCTAGATGTTTAAGTGCTAATCGATCAGGTACAAGTGAATCTAACAAGTATTCGATGTGCCCATGGCCAAACGAATTAATCCAATTAGCAATTTGATCGCAATCTTGTAGATGACCAGTTTTAAATTGAATCGTCATGATGAGAACATTTTTGCAAATTAATTACAAATGACTCAAGCTTTTTAATTAGATTTTGAATTTTGAAATGCATAAGTAAATATATTCAGTTGCATTCCTTAAAAACAACACTGCCCACATTGAGTGGGCAGTGATTCAATAGATAACTTGCTAAATACTTAGAGCTTGAAGCAAGTAAATAATTATATTAACGCTTAGAGTATTGCTCTTTCTTACGAGCTTTACGCAAGCCAACTTTTTTACGTTCAACTTCACGAGCATCACGGGTAAGAAAACCACTTTTGCGTAATGGTAAACGAAGCTCTTCGTTGTATTTCAATAATGCTCTTGCGATACCAAGACGAATTGCACCAGCCTGACCATTTGGACCACCACCTTTAACCATGATATTTAGATCAAAAACATCGGATGTTTCGGTAACTTCAAAAGGTTGACGAATAATCATACGCGAAGTTTTGCGACCAAAGTAAACATCATCAGTACGCATATTAATTGTAATATTACCTGATCCCGGCTTCATATAAACACGAGCGGTTGAGCTCTTTCTTCTCCCGGTACCGTAAAACTGTTCTAGTGCCATCTTCTTCTAACCTATATATCTAATACTTGTGGCTGTTGTGCAGCGTGATTGTGATCGGGTCCAGCATAAACTTTTAGTTTTCGAAACATAACTCGACCAAGAGGATTCTTTGGCAACATACCTTTAATAGCAGTTTCAAGCACGCGCTCTGGATGTTTAGCCAACATTTCACCCAATGGAATTGACTTAAGATTACCTACATAGCCAGTATGTTTGTGATACATCTTGCCAGCAAGCTTATTGCCTGAAATACGCACCTTTTCTGCATTGATTACAACAATACAATCGCCGGTATCTACGTGTGGTGTATAAATAGGCTTGTGCTTACCTTTTAGTCGTTTAGCAATCTCACTCGCTAAGCGGCCAAGGGTCTTATCGGTAGCGTCCACTAGATACCAGTCTCTTTGAACTTCTGCTGGTTTGGCGCTTACAGTGCTGGTAGTTAACATCTTATTTCTTCTGCTGTTATAACTTATTTATTCTTGAGATTTATATCTTGGGAAAGGCGCGAAATACTATCGAACTACGCCCACTCTTACAAGGAAATCGAGGCCAAGTTAGCTAACTATTTGGCTATATTCACCATATCTGGGTCATTCTCGTCTACTTCCTGGGGGCAAAAAAAAGCGCGGAAACTTGCGTGCCGCGCTTAAATCTATGTCTACTATAAAGTAGATGGAGGAGTTCTGAATGTTTAATAACTATCAGAATATGAGAATTTTCTAATATTCTTCTATTCTTGTCAACTAATATTGCAGCTTATTGTTTCTATATATTGCGAAGTTGCGATTAGATGTATCTATCTTGAGATAAACAAGATGTTTAAATTTTAAGCCTTTCAACAATTTCGCCCTGCATCAAGTGCTTAGTGATAATTTCGTCCAAGTCAGCTTCATTACTGTAGCGATACCAAACTCCATCGGGGTAGACCACCGCTACTGGCCCTTCATCACATCGATCCAAGCAACCAGCCTGATTCACCCTCACCCCACCCTGGCCAGAAATCCCAAGTTCTTTGGTCTTATTTTTCGCATAGGTCCTAAGCTCAGCCGCACCATGATCTTGGCAACAGGCTTTATCTTCACGCTCATTCACACACATAAATAAGTGACGTTTGTAATAAGACATCTTTTGTACCCTTATCTATCAACCTGGGGCAAACTACCTGGTCATTACACTTTCATTATTGTAACAAGACTGGATCTTCCACCCATTTCCTAATTGGGCCAAGAGCGTTTTAAAAGCATACCTATATATAGATGCCGCAAAAATATGTCGTTAGCCGAAAGCATTAACAAAAAAGACATCATTGATGCAACTGATCAATGCGTGATGTGCGGTTTATGCTTACCTCATTGTCCTACTTATACACTCGCACAAACTGAACCAGAATCTCCGAGAGGTCGCATCGCACTAGTACGCGCCTTATATGAAGGAAAATTAGATTCAAGTGAAACTATAATTTCGCATTTAGGCAATTGCCTAACGTGTATGAACTGTGAACATGTATGCCCAGCAAATGTTAATTACGAAAAAATCATCGATGCTGGTCGCGCTGTAACTTACAAGCAAAATAGTTTGCTTGGACTTTCTCAACAATCCACACTGTTATTTGCATTAAGTAACGCTAGAGCAAGAAAATTTTTTAAAACATGCATTTATATTTTTAGAACACTTGGTTTAATTCGTTTGCTACCTAAGGCTCGATTATTTAGCTTACTACCTGAAACTAACAATACCCTAGCAAATATCGCTGCGCATAAATCAAATGGCCCTACAATAGCTATTATCAATTCCTGTGCAGGCGACCTTGTTAGTGACGAGACACTGACAGCAGCAACATTAGTTTTATCTAAACTAGGCTACAACGTTGTTGAACAAAAACAAACATTATGTTGTGGGGCGCTACATCAACATTCAGGCGACTTGAAAACCGCAAAAGAATTAAGACAGAAATTTATACATTCCATAAATAAACAGAATCCGTACTATCTAGTTAGTTTAGCAACTGGTTGCGGAGCACAGATTAAGCGCTATGCCGAACTCGATGATGATTCAGCAGAACAACTTAGTAAAATAATATTTGATGTAAACGAATTTGTATTGCAACAAATCAACAAAACTAGTCTTAGTTTTAGGCCATTGGCTAAGAAAGTCTATCTGCATAAACCTTGCTCACAAGCTCAAGTAATAAATGATGCAACCGTTGTTGAACAATTATTGAATAATATCCCTGAAATAGAGTTGGTCACATTTGAAGACAAGTTAGCATGTTGCGGTGCTGGTGGTATGAATACTCTTGCTCAAAGTGAGCTTGCAAAGCATCTTGTTGAAAACAAAATTTTAGAGTTAAAAAATACCACTGCAAATTGCCTGGTAAGCAGTAACATTGGTTGCGCACTGCATTTTCAAGCCCAGTTAAAGAATGAGAATACCCATGTACAGGTATGCCACCCCATCACATTACTCGCTCAACAGATGGTATAATTTAGTTATGCGTAGTTTCAATACAACTGATCATTTTCTTTCGCAAATCGATAAAGGATTGCGCACACTGATGGTTAAAGCTAATGCCAGAAAATTAACTTCGCCCGCGGATAACGTTGAGAGCAAATCTGAATTAAATGAAAATGATAAAAAAATATCGGCACGCTTAATGCGAGTAAACCATGCAGGTGAAATTGCTGCACAAGGCCTTTATCTTGGACACTCACTAATGGCGAAAGATGAAGGCATCAAGCAAAAATTTAATCAATCCGCACAAGAAGAAGAAGCTCATTTAAGCTGGTGCGATAAACGTCTTGATGAACTTCAAGATCGACCCAGTGTATTTGCGCCTGTTTGGTATCTTGGTTCTTATGCAATGGGAGCAGCAGTTGGTGTATTGGGAGACAAATGGTCTTTAGGTTTTGTTTCAGAAACCGAAAAACAAGTGGTAAAGCATATAGACAAACATCTATCGAGTTTACCTGAAGACGATATTAAAAGTCGTGAAATTTTATTAAAGATGCGAGAAGAAGAAGCGATGCATGATAAAAATGCTCAAGCTGCTGGAGCCTATGAATTACCACAAGCCGCAAAAGTATTGATGAATTCTGTGTCGAAAATAATGACAAAAACTTCTTACTGGATCTAACTTAAACACCCAAGTCAAAGAAGTTTATTTAGTCTAAAGAGTTGATACCATAGAAAATCTCACTCATCTCTTTTTTCAATCGTTCTTCAATTTTTTCTTGTTCTTTTAAATCAAGCTCGTTGACACCCTTTCCAAATAAGTAATTATCAAGCTTAAAATCATTTAATAGCATCTTAGTGTGAAATATATTTTCCTGATCAACATTCATATCAATCATCTGATACTGATTTTTTGTTTTCTCAGATAAAAAATCTTGAATTGTAGTAATTTCATGATCGATGTAATGTTTCAAACCATCTACATCTCTAGTAAAACCACGCACTCTATAGTCCAAAATCACTATATCTTCATCAAAACTGTCAACCAGATAGTCTAGGGCCTTCAGGGGTGAAACTCGGCCACAGGTTGAAACATCAATATCTACACGAAAAGTACAGATGCCATTATCAGGATGATACTCAGGGTAGGTATGTGCCGTTACATGACTTTTATCTAAATGAGCAACAGCAGATTGCTTTGATATTTTTTGAGCTTCTTCAAACGGTGTGTCTTCTTCAGAAAAAATTGCTTCGGCTAGAGTAGGCTCTTCAGAAATCAAGCATGCCACACTTGCTCCACGTGGCTCATAATCATAGACTGACATATTCAGAATACTTGCGCCGATCCTTTTTGTAACTTCAATCAATACAGCTTCCAAACGTGCAGCATTATATTCCTCATCTACATATTCTAAATACTCTTGTTGATGCTCTGGAGTGAGCGCATAACAAATATCATAAAAATTAAAACTTAATGTCTTAGTTAGATTATTAAAACCATGTAATTTTATTTTAGAATCGCCAAGTTCCATGTATATCGGTTCCAGTTTTAATTTCTTTTTGTATTCTTTATTACTGGCTTTTGACTAAAAATTACAGCCTTAACCCATCTCGTAGTCATAGGTAATTTCTACATTGGGTCGTAACATCTTTGCCACAGAACAATATTTTTCAGCTGACAACTCCACGGCTCGTTTTACATGTTTTTCATTTAACTCTTCACCATCGATAATGAAATGCATGTGAATTTTCGTAAACACTGCCGGAATATCATCGGCCCGCTCGGCATCAATTTCTATTTGACAATCCTTCACTTTTTGCCTGGATTTTTCGAGTATTTCAACTACATCAAATGCACTACAACCCCCCAAACCCACTAAAACCATCTCCATAGGCCGCGCTG
>CAJHXG010000037.1_pt1 | contig 29611 bp, 29 predicted proteins | sample 9198481 | NCBI WGS metagenome assembly CAJHXG01 (sample SAMEA7708348, study PRJEB35096) | sediment metagenome | biome: marine neritic benthic zone biome [ENVO:01000025]; feature: sediment [ENVO:00002007]; material: shallow marine sediment [ENVO:03000034] sea grass bed [ENVO_01000059] ... | reverse complement strand
TGTAGTACAACAAGAAAGTAACAGCAGCAGAAAAACGGGCAATATAAAACTATCAGCTTTCATCAATATAGCGTTTATTTAAATCATTATAAGCTTCAATACGTCGATCGCGAAGATAAGGCCACAGTTGGCGTGTTTTTTCAGTTTCAGTCAGATCGATTTGCGTTTGTATTGTTTCTGCATTTTTGGAAGACGCTTGGGCAATTATTTTTCCCATAGTATCAGCAACGAAAGATTGCCCCCAAAAATTTATGCCTACAGTTTTGTTTGAAGTATCTTTTTCAAGTCCTACACGATTAGCGCTTATTAAAGGCAGGTTATTCGCAATTGCATGGCTTTGTTGTATGATTTTCCAAGCTTGAAATTGACGTTGCTGCTCATTTGAATCGTCTCTAGGATCCCAGCCAATTGCAGAAGGATAAATTAGTACCTGCGCTCCGGCCAAGGCCATTAAGCGAGCACTTTCAGGAAACCACTGATCCCAGCAAACCATTACACCAAGTTTCCCGATAGATGTTTGAATAGGTGTAAATCCTAAATCACCTAATGTGAAGTAATATTTTTCATAATAACCAGGATCATCAGGGATGTGCATTTTCCGATAGAAACCGGCAAGGCTTCCATTTTTGTCAAAAACTACCGCTGTGTTGTGATAAAGGCCGTCTGCACGTTTTTCAAATAGCGAGCCGACAATAACGACATTATTATCTTTAGCCGTTTCAGCTAATTTGTCGGTTAATGGCCCAGGGATGGTTTGTGCTAAATTAAAATATTGAAATGATTCTTCTTGGCAAAAATATAAGCTGCTATGCAGCTCGCAAAGCACAACAAGATCCGCACCATTTTTAGCTGCTGTTTGTATTTTCGCAATGCTGTAATCAAGGTTCGCTTGATAATCGGCATACATTTTTTGCTGTACAAGGGCTACGTTAATTGAGTTCACTACAGAAATCCTTCTGGGATTTGCATAGTGGAACAGTGTATCCCGCCATACTGTTGAATCAAAGTATTGCACTCTATATCAATGATTTCATGTCCAGGGAAAAGTTCATCGATAGTTTTCAACGCATAATTATCTTGTTGATCATTAAATACAGGAACGAATATAAAATCGTTACATATTGAGAAATTGGCATAAGTAGCCGGTAGTTGATTGCCGTCATTGAAGATTGGTTTGGGTGAGGGAAGAGGTACGAGCTCGAAAATAGTAGATTTGCTCTGTTGTATTTTTTTTAGTTGTGTAGATAAAGCGTTTAAAGCTTCATTGTTTGGATCAGAGCTATTTCCTACAGCTGTATAAACAACAATATCGTCAGCGCAGTATCTTGCTAAGGTATCGATATGCCCATCTGTATCGTCGCCGTTAAGTATCACATCATCAATCCATAATACTCGACTACAGCCAAACCAATTTTCAAAATCATGTTCAAGTGAACATAATGATATTTCTTGTTCGTGTGATTTATGCGTAAAGCAGCTACTGGAGCAAAGTAATATCCCTAGATCATTAATCTCAAGGTTGCCAGCTTCTAAAACAAAATCAATATCTTTGATTGGTAATTTGTTATTTATCTTTTGTTTAAATTGCTCGTTAAACGCGTCGTCATCATCATGCGTGTATTTATTACCCCAGGCGTTAAATTTGAAATCAAGCATGGTTAGTCCAATATCAGATTCAACAGTGATCGGGCCATAATCACGCACCCATGTGTCGTTAGTAGCTATATCAATAAATATAATGTTCTCTTGTTTGATGTCGTGATTAGATAGAGTTTTTCGTATATATAGTTGATGAGCCGAGTTATAGGACACCATGATCAATTTCTGTTGTCTGGAGATATAACGGCTTAGCTCGATATATGTTTTTTCAATTGCTTCAAGTTGACTGTGCCAATCAGAATTAGCATGTGGCCAAACGAGAATAACAGCATCTTGACGCGCCCATTCGGGTGCGAGGCGGAGTGATCCCACAGTAAATAATTATTGCAGTACTAGATGGATTGTATTTTGCGATGTGATTCGAAACGAATCAATGTGCAACAGAATGAATAACGATATTATTTTCAAAGAAAACAGAATAGTTATTATAGTCCCAGCGATAGATAGATGGCTTTCCTACAGGTCCTTGTTTCAAGCTTGGTTGACCAAAGCGTGACTCAACCTGTGACTTTGAGAGTCCACGGTGTGGCATGCTTGAGTTGATTAACACTTGAGCACTGCTTCCTGGTGTCTTCACTACCTGAGCATTTACCTGTAAGGTTGCCATTGCTAAAAACAGAGCAAGAGTTGAACTTATAAAAATTCGCATAGATCTAAGTTATATGTTGAAACTTGTGTAGATCATATCATTACCTAGTAAGCGCTGGAATCAATGCTCGTATGATGCACGATGATAGTAGAGTTTTAACGGACTAATGGATGTAGCCCAGATTGCCTGAGTTATACAAAACGATTTTGAGGAATTGGCTTGAAATTTTCATGACTAGCTAGTTCGCAAGCATTATGTGGATGATGAGTCCATAAAAATCAATATATTAGATATAGTACTTCAACTGATTTAACTTACTAAAACATACTCTTATTCCATGTTTCGGCCACTCGAACTATTTATCGGATCACGCTATTTGCGTGCCAAACGCCGTAATCATTTTATTTCCTTTATCTCATTTATTTCAGTATTCAGCTTAGCGCTTGGTATAACATTAATAATCACTGTTCTTTCAGTAATGAATGGTTTTCAGTTCGAGATTAAAGACCGCATCTTAAGCATGACTGCACACGCCACAGTATTGGAACTAGATGGCAAGTTGCGAGACTGGCAGAAGGTAGAAAAAGATTTAGAAGGTAATACTGAGATTAAGGGTTCAGCGCCATACGTTCAGGGTCAGGGGATGATCGTTCATGGCAAGCAAGTTACCGGCGCGATGATAACGGGTATAGATCCACAGCTTGAGAGTAATGTTTCTCGTATAGGAAACCACTTACTGGATGCTAGCTTAGATGTTTTAAAACCAGGTGAATTTGGAATACTGTTAGGAAGTGATTTGGCAAATTATCTCTCTGTAGACGTTGGTGAAAAGATAACTGTTATAACGCCAGAAGCCACTGTAACACCCGCTGGAATTATACCTAAGTTTAGGCGCTTCACTGTCATGGGCACTTATACAGTTGGAATGCCGCAGTACGATCGTAATACAGCTTCTATACATATTGGCGATGCAAAACGCTTATTCCACTTGGGTGATGCGGTAACCGGATTACGCTTAAAATTTGAAGATTTATTTGATGCTCAAGAAATTACATACAAGCTTCGCGATCAACTTGGTGGAACGTATTGGGTAAGTGATTGGACTTATCATAATCGAAATTTTTTCCGTGCTTTAAAGATGGAAAAAACTATGATGTTTATTATTACCATCATCATAGTTTTTGTTGCAGCATTTAATATTATCTCGATGCTAGTTATGGTGGTAACGGAAAAGCAAAGTGATATCGCCATCATGCGTACCTTGGGTGTTTCACCAAAAAGTATTATGGGGATATTTGTTGTTCAAGGTACGGTAATTGGTTTAGTAGGTACGCTGTTGGGTGCATTGGGTGGTGTGCTATTGTCTTCTAATCTTGAAAGTATTGTTAGGCTTGTTGAAAAGATCCGCGGTGCTAAATTTCTCTCTCCAGATGTTTATCCAATTAGTGATTTTCCATCCGAAATTATTCCTAGTGAAGTGATTGCAATTTGCATTGTCGCTTTTGTTATTACAGTCCTTGCAACAATTTACCCAGCTTGGAAAGCAGCGCGAACTCAGCCTGCTGAAGCACTAAGATATGAGTAATACGATCTGAATGATGGGTGTGAATAAAGAGATATGAGCATAGTATTACAATGTGAAAACCTTTCTAAGGCCTTTGATAGTGGTCCTGTTCGTGTAGAGGTTTTAAAAAATATTAATTTCAATGTTGAGCAGAAAAGCAGGGTAGCGATTGTTGGTGCTTCTGGAAGCGGCAAAAGTACTCTAATGCATTTGCTAGGAGGGTTAGATGTTCCTAATTCTGGCAAAGTAACCGTTTGTGGTGAAGATATGTCAGCATTGTCTGACGCATCAAGAGGTAGATTGCGTAATCAATCTCTAGGTTTCATTTATCAGTTCCATCATCTGCTTCCTGAATTTACTGCTTTAGAAAATGTTGCAATGCCATTATTACTCAGAGATGGATCAATATCTGATGCTGAAACTCAAGCCAAAGAGATTCTATCTAAAGTAGGGTTAGCAAATAGAGTTTTGCATAAGCCCACAGAGCTTTCCGGCGGTGAAAGACAACGCGTGGCGATTGCCAGAGCACTGGTAACACATCCAAAAGTAATTCTTGCAGACGAACCTACAGGTAATCTAGATAGTAAAAACGCAATGCAAGTTCAGAATGAAATGCTTGAGCTAAATAAAGAATTAGGTACCGCAGTAGTAATTGTTACGCATGATTCACGTATTGCAGAATCGATGGATGAAATTTATTCATTAGAAGATGGAATGCTATCTAAAGCCTAAGCGATTGCTACATCTTAATGTTGTATTTCCTATAGGAATGTCTAAATATTCGCAACTGATTTCGATATTGAATTAACTTCAACCCATCGTCAGTTATAGATAAACACCCGCCTTCGATCATCTGCTCACTCTTACGGTTATTTTCTCAATTTACGTAGTTTCCGTTTATTCCAAAAAGAAACCACACGTATACGCCACATAACTCTTGCAGCAATGTAACCAAATAATGCTGCTGTAGTACCAAGGAAAAAGCACCCCATCATAAATGGACGCCATCGTTCACGTAATTCTGTAAATAACCAATTAAAACTCAATTCGAAGTCAAAAGGGCCGAGATGTGTATCTGTTAAAAATACACCAACCTTGTATGCGAGGAAAAAGAGTGGTGGCATGGTGATCGGATTGGTTACCCAAACCAGTGCAACTGAAATGGGTAAGTTACATCGAAATATAATTGCAAAACCTGCTGCAATGAGCATTTGAAAGGGCAGAGGTATAAAAGCGCAAAACAGCCCTATGGCACATGCACCTGCAACTGAACGTCTGCGCATATGCCATAAGTTTTGGTCATGAATAAATTCACCAAAAATACTAAAAGACTTTTCATCTTTGATTTTTTTATCTGCGAAAAGTTTTTTTAGAAATTTACGAGGCATTGACGAATACTTAGGATATGGAGATCATGGGCTGAGATAATTTTAAATATATACGACATCGGTTGGTTGATTTTTATATGTTTAAGCTAGCTATAGCATTTTTGCTCGGTATTAGTAGTTTAACAGTGTTTGCATCTTTGCCGCATTGGTATTGGATCTTTGGAATTCTACCGACAATCATAATTGCTATAAAATTTCCACGTAGCATTCTTATAGCAAGCTTTTTACTCGGTTTTCTTTGGGCATTGACGCATGCTTATCTAAAACTTTATCCAGTTCTGGATAAATCCTTAGAAGGTATCGACTTAGAAGTTTCAGGGCAGGTGGTATCTATACCAACTATTTATCCCCGAAGTTCAAGATTTGAATTTTCGATTCATAGTGCTCACACATCTTTAAATGGTGAAATTGTATCTGTACCTAAAAAAGTAAGACTAAATTGGTACGGCAATGTCCCACCTATACAGCTTGGAGAGGTTTGGAATTTACGTGTGCGTTTAAAACGGCCATGGGGTTATGCCAATCCAGGTGGGTTTGATTATGAAAAATGGTTATTTGAGCAAGGAATACGTGCTACAGGTTATGTGCGTAACAAGGGCAACAATAAGCTCGTACGTGCCACGAGTTTATTAAATCTAACTTATTATCTTCGTGCGACTCTAAATCTAAAGCTAGAGCAGGTAAAAAGCAAATACGCTGCGGTTATTAAAGCATTGGTACTAGGTGAGCGTGGGCAAATGGATTCAAGACGTTGGCAGGTGCTAACGCAAACTGGTACTAATCATTTATTGGCTATTTCTGGCCTGCATGTAGGTATTGTTTCAGGGTTTGTATTTTTTATAACTTTATTTTTATGGAAACGTAGTGAAAGGCTTTGTTTGAATATCGCCGCACAGCGTGTAGCCGCTTTAGCAGCAATATTTACAGCTGTTTTCTATGCGATGTTGGCGGGGTTTTCGGTCCCTACACAGCGTGCCATGGTGATGGCGGCAGTGGTGTTTTTCTCGGTATTTTCAATGCAATCTCTGCGTCCTTGGAACATTTTATCGTTAGCTTTGATTTGTGTGCTTATTCTTGATCCCTTTTCAGTCTTGTCACCCGGTTTTTGGCTCTCTTTTTTAGCGGTTGCAATTATTCTGTTTTCTCTTAAAGCCAAGCCTGTACAGCAAAAGTGGTGGTTAAGTCTGGTTAGAATACAGCTTGTGCTTGCGATCGGGTTGCTGCCTTTAACGTTATTATTTTTTCAACAAGCATCTTTAGTTTCGCCACTAGCAAACTTTTTTGCTGTGCCGTGGGTAAGTTTTTTGGTTGTCCCTGTAACCTTGCTTGGTTCGCTATTTTTATTAATCAATGAAAACCTAGGAAATTTGATACTTCAATGCGCACATTTGTTATTAGAAATTTTTTGGACGGTGCTTGATTATTTGCATGCTTTGCCTTTTGCAAGTTGGCATCATGCTGTGCCTACATGGGCATTAATTCCCGCGATTTTTGGAATTTTATTATTACTAGCCCCTAGAGGCTGGCCTTCAAAAACTATATGTGTGGTGCTGATAAGTCCTCTAGTTTTTGCAAAACCAGCAGACATTTCAGCGAATGATCTTAAGCTGACCGCTTTAGATGTTGGCCAGGGATTGGCAATAGTTTTAGAAGTAGGTAGCCAGGTATTGATATACGATACTGGGCCAAAATTTGGTAGTAGTTTTAATGCAGGCGAAGCCGTTGTGATACCTTATTTAAGACAACGAGGTATAAGTAAGATTGACACATTAGTAGTAAGCCACGGTGATAAAGATCATGCTGGAGGTTTACAAGGGGTATTATCAAACATAAAAGTCGATCATTTAATTAGTAACAAGGATGACTATGACCATGGAAGCTTGAGTGTTTGTAAAGCAGGAATGGAATGGGTATGGAATTCAGTACGTTTTCAGTTTTTACACCCACCTTCAGCAAAAAAGGGTAGTAGAAAATTCTCAAGTAATAATAGTTCCTGTGTGCTGCTTGTGGAGCATCCTGCAGGTAGTATTTTACTTACAGGTGATATTGAGAAGCGGATTGAGAAGAAATTGGTCAAAGAACAAGCTGATTTGCTTAATATTGACGTTTTGATTGCGCCACACCATGGAAGTAACTCTTCTTCTACTGGTGCGTTTATTCAAGCTACTTCGCCAGATTATGTCGTATTTACTATTGGGTACAGAAATTCGTACGGATTTCCCGATGAAAAAGTGGTCTCACGTTATAAAGAGTTTGGCAGCGACTTAGTAAATACAGTATCTCACGGTATGATTACGTTTAAATTTTCAGATAATAATGGATTGCAATTACAGCCAGGATATCGTGAAGTGCGACAACGCTTCTGGCATTCGAAGATGTAGTTAAATTTTGGCCCTATCAGGCGTCTAAAATGCTATTAATCTAAGCAAAGTAAAATCTCAAGGAGTTATGCTAAGTGTATGAAATTGTAAAAGCAGGAGGTTGGTTGATGTTGCCAATCATAGCCAGTTCTATTGTTGCTTTAGCGATTATTATTGAACGATTCTGGACGCTACAAAAAGAGCGTGTAGCACCGAAGTATTTGGCTGCAAAAATTTGGCAGTGGAGTAAAGAAGGCAAATTAGACGAAAACCGTATATTACAAATTCGTAAGAGTTCTCCTTTGGGCAGAATTCTTGCTGCAGGATTGCTAAATAAGAATTTTGACCGTGAAATTATGAAAGAGAGTATAGAAGAGACCGGTAGGCATGTAGCTCATGAGTTGATGCGTTTTTTGAATACCCTGGGCACGATCGCTGCTATTTCACCTCTGCTCGGACTTTTAGGAACCGTTATAGGAATGATTCAGGTCTTTAGTGTGATTACAAGTGTAGGAGTAGGTGACCCAGGTGAGTTAGCAGGTGGTATCTCAAAAGCGCTGATAACTACTGCTGCAGGGCTTAGTGTTGCCATTCCTAGTTTGATCTTTGTTCGTTACTTCAGAAGAAGGTTAGATACCTTAGTAGTGGGCATGGAAGAGGAGGCTATTAAATTGGTTGAAGTGATGCATGGGCAACGTAAAGCTAATTCTTAAGTATTGAAATGAATTTCAGTCGCGCAGAAGAAGATCGTCTTGATGTAAACATCACACCGCTGATTGATGTGGTATTTTTATTGTTGATTTTTTTTATGGTGACTACCACATTTAATCAACAAGCTGAATTAAGAGTAGATTTACCTGAGGCTTCTGCTGAGGAACAAGCGCTAGAAGTTATTCCAATAGAAATAACTATTGATCCTGCAGGAGCATATTTTATTAATGGGCAAAGTTTAGCTAAAAATGATGCCAAGACACTTTTACAGTCATTGCAAAAAATTGTAGCAGGTGATAAAGATAAAAGTGTAATCATTAGAGCGGATGCAACTACTCCACATCAAGCTGTTGTTACCGCAATGGATACAGTTGCTAAAGCCGGTGTATCAAAATTATCGATTGCGACTTCTAAACCAAAATAATCTAAATTTCTAAATTCATAATGGCAGAGCAAGCCTCTAATCTACCTAAGCAATCAGGTTGGCGTATATACCGTCGACTTCTAAGTTATTCATTATCAAAATGGCAATATTTGCTATTAGGTTCTATAGCGTTGGTGTTTCTTTCTGGCATGGAGGCATTGATGGTCTATTTGCTAGGCCCGTTTATCGATAGCTCCTTTGTTGAAAAAAACTACGAAGAAATAAAATGGATACCAATTGCGTTACTAGTTATTTTTATTCTTAGGGGTATCGCAAATTTCGTTGGTACGTATTTGATAGGATTCGTTGGTGCATTTGTAACTAAAACACTGCGCCAACAAATGTTCGAGCGTGTTCAATTTCTGCCTACAAATTATTTTGACCAACAAGCAACAGGCACTTTGCTATCAAAATTTTCCTATGATGTTGAACAGATTATCGGTGCAGCGGTTAAAAGCTTACGTAGTTTGGTAGAAGATGTCTTCAAAGTTATATTCCTTTTGGCTGTTATGTTTATCAATAACTGGAAGCTGGCGTTGTTGTTTTTGATCGTCGTGCCAATAATTGCGGTAATTGTTGGTTATACCAGTAAGCTATTTAGAAAGTTCAGCACGAAAATGCAAAAGTCTGTAGGTAAGATCACGCATATTGTTGAAGAAAGCATAATCGGCCATCGTATTGTAAAAATATTCGGTGGACAGCAATATGAAATTGATAAATTTGAGCATGCTAATGAGCGTTATCGTCGCAATAATATGCGCAAGATTACTACTAAGGCGGCCAGTACACCGGTTATTCATACTTTAGTAGGTTTTGTATTGGTTGCCGTGTTGGCAATAGCTGCAAGGCCAGAAATTGCAACCGAGGAAACTGCTGGTGGATTTGTAAGTTTTATAATAGCTATGATTGCAATTTTAACACCAGCAAAAAGACTAACTTTACTGAATGAAATATTACAAACTGGAATAGCAGCTGGTAAAAGCGTATTTGAATTGATTGATTCTGAAAAAGAAAAAGATCCTGCAAGCAAGGTATTGTCTAATTGCAAGGGCAGGGTTGAATATAATGATGTGTGCTTCAAATATACTTCTCGTGAAGCTAAAGCCTTGGAACATATTAATTTAACTGTTGAGTCAGGCGAAACCGTGGCTTTTGTAGGAAAGTCGGGAAGTGGAAAAACAACCATTGTTAACTTGTTGCCGAGGTTTTACGATGTTGATTCCGGTTCAATAACCATTGATGGTGTAAACACTAAAGATCTTAGTTTGGCTTCTTTGCGCGGCCAGATTGCCATCGTAAATCAAGATGTGATTCTTTTTAACGATACCATTGCTAATAACATTGCCTATGCACAAAACATAGATGCTCAAGATAAGCGTGTAACAGAAGCCGCAGAAGCAGCGCGGGTATTAGAATTTACCGATAAACTGCCTGGTAAGTTAAATACTTTAGTAGGTGAAAATGGTGTGTTGTTATCAGGCGGTCAGCGCCAACGAATTGCCATTGCAAGGGCATTATTGAAAGATGCGCCGATCTTAATTTTGGATGAAGCTACATCTTCGCTAGATACAGAATCAGAGCAATACATTCAGAATGCTTTAGAGTTACTACAAAAAGATCGCACTACGCTGGTTATTGCACATCGTTTATCAACCATTGAAAAAGCAGATCGAATTGTTGTAATAGATAAGGGTACCATTGTAGAGATTGGTAGTCATAAAGAATTGCTGCATAAAGATGAGGCTTATGCTTCACTGTATAAGACGCAAATCAGTGAACCAAGCTTGGCTGTTAACGCATAGAGTTAAATGCAAAAATTATAAGTTTCTTAGTTAATCTTGGTTTGATAATCGACATCGAAAAACTTTGGTATTCAAAAAATATTCTATCTATATTTTTATTGCCACTTTCGTGGCTATTTCAACTGGCTTCATTTCTTAGGCGTTCGTTTTATAAGGTATTTCATACTAATGCAGGGATTGAAAATGTCTGCATAATAATAGTCGGGAATATAACAGTTGGCGGTGCAGGTAAAACACCGTTTGTTGTCTACTTGGCACAGTGTTGTATACAACAAGGTTTGAAAACAGGTGTAGTGGCGCGTGGATATGGACGCGCTGATGAATCTTCCTTAGTTGAAGTGCTAAATGATAGTGATGCGGTTGAAGTAGGTGATGAAGCCTTAATGCTTAAACAACAAATTTCGTGTCCTATTACAGTTGCGGCAGATCGCAGAAAGGCAGCTATGTACTTAAATGACAAATATGATCTTGATGTGATTATTTGTGACGATGGTTTGCAGCATTACAATTTAGCTCGCGATTATGAAATTGCAGTAGTTGATGGGGAACGAGAATTTGGTAATGGCAGGTGTTTGCCAGCAGGGCCATTACGCGAGCCTGTTTCTCGTCTAAATCAGGTAGATATTGTAATTTGTAATGGCAAAAACGCAGCCTATGAATATCAATACACTGCTATTCACAACAATCTCGTGTCTTTAGCTAACAGTTCTGAAAATAAAGCTTTAGAGCAGTTCTCTAGCAAAAAAGTACACGCAGTGGCAGGAATAGGTAATCCTAAACGCTTTTTTGTCATGTTGGAGGATGTTGGGATAAAGGTTATCCCACATATATTTCCAGATCATCACGCGTATAAAAAATCGGATTTAGAATTTAATGATAAATTACCTATTATCATGACTGAGAAAGATGCAGTAAAATGTAAGCACTTTAACAAAGATTATATTTGGTATTTGCCGATCAAAGTAATGCCAAACGATAAGCTGGAAAAACGTATTTCACAACTATTAGAAGGAATAAGTTAATGGATATGCAATTATTAGATATATTGGTGTGCCCGGTTACAAAAGGACCGCTTAAATTTGATAAGGACAAGCAGGAATTAGTCTCGACTTCTGCGCGGCTTGCCTATCCAATACGAGACGGTATTCCAGTGATGTTAGAGGATGAAGCGAGAGAGATTTCTGAAGACGAATATGAAAAATATAAAGCTTTGTAGCTTGATAAAAGTTGCAGAATTTTATAAGTGAGTTTTAAAGTTGTTATTCCTGCACGCTATGCTTCAAAGCGTTTACCAGGTAAAGCCTTATTAACCCTTAAAGATAAACCTATCGTTCAATACGTATATGAAAATGCATGTGCGAGTGGTGCAGACGAGGTTATTATTGCTACTGATGATCAGCGTATAGTTGATGCAGTGAAAAAATTTAATGCAAAGGTATGTTTAACTTCTGATAAACATACCTCGGGTACAGATCGTATTGCAGAAGTTGCAGAATTAAGTGGTTGGGGAAAAGAAGTGGTGATAGTCAACGTTCAAGGAGATGAGCCACAAATGCCTGCGACAAATATTAAACAAGTTGCACAAAATCTTCTTTCGCATGAAAAGGCAAGTTTATCTACTTTATGTGCGCCTATTACTGACAATAAAGATTTTGATAATCCTAATGTTGTGAAAGTTATTTTTGATGCAAATAACATGGCATTGAATTTCAGCAGAGTGATAGAGAAGCTTAATTGTAAAAATCCAATTACCGATAGAAGTAATGTATATAGACATCTAGGTATCTACGCCTACAGAGTCGGATTTTTAAATACCTTTACCAGCCTACCTCCGTCATCATTAGAAATAAAAGAGTCACTTGAACAACTTAGGGCTTTACAAAACGGTCATCAAATATTCATTGAAGTGTGTAACCAAACAACAGGAATTGGTGTAGACACACAAGATGATTATGATGCCCTGCTGAAGTCAATCTAAAATATAATGAAGTGGAATATCAAACAACGTAAACGCAAATACGATGGGCACTTTAAAGTTGATCAACTAATTGTGCAGCATGAACTTTTTGCTGGAGGTATGAGCAAAGAGTTAACACGAGAACAAGTTTCCAGACAAAATGCCGTAGCGGTGCTGCCTTATGATCCAATTCGAGATGAAGTGGTTCTGGTAGAACAATTTAGAGTGGGAGCATTAGATGATGAAAATCCCTGGCTCATAGAGATAATTGCAGGATTAGTAGAAGATGGCGAAGACTTTGAAAAGGTAGCTCACAGAGAGGCATTAGAAGAAGCGAATTGTAAATTAGAGAATTTGCGTCATGTTGCTTCCTTTTTTCCAACACCAGGTGGCTTCTCTGAACTTTCTCACGTGTATATAGGAAAAACAGATGCTGGCGGTTTAGAGGGAGTCTGTGGTTTAGAAGAAGAGGGTGAAGATATACGCGTTCATGTGGTAACTTCAGATCAGGCTATAGGTATGTTGAAGCATGGGAAAATTCGCTCTGCAATCCCAATGATCGCAATGTATAACTTTATGCAGCTGCGTGAGATGCTGCATAGAGAGTGGTCGAATTAGCTAATTTACTCTAATTCAACTTTTAAAAAAATAGTGCTCTGTAAGTCTTCAGAATTTCGTGACGTGCTAAGAATGCCACTGTCTTTAGATTTTGCGTCTGTATCTATACCGCCAATTTGTATCCATTCTCCAAGTTTGGCATCCACCGTAGTAGAGGCTTCTTGTACATCGACAGTGCCCCTATACCCATCACTAGTGTAACTATATTCATCACTTGCAGTTCGATAGTGTGGTTGAACTTGCAATGTGACAGTGTCATTACCAGTTAGCCTTGGAGTTACATAAAAGCCACTAGTTACATCTTGATAATCAACACTGTCATAAACTGATACACCATAGCGATGTCTAATGATGGTGCGATGTTCATAAGGACGAATCTCGCCAGCGGTAATAAATGCTTGGCCACCTTCGATGACACGAATCATATGTTCAGTATTGTTTTGTGATCTATTCTTTGTGCTATTGATATACACTTTTGTGCCTTCCTCATGGGGAGGGTGATCACCAACAACTACTTCTATATCGTCACCAATTTCATAATTGCCTGAGGTATTGAAGTCAGTAGATCTAGATTCTGCATCAACGTTGTTGCGTACTTTGATAATTAAATTACGTGGTGCCTTATCCATTACTTGAAGTAAACGAGATACTTCTTCAAATGTTTTAGCATCTGTTCTAAGAAATATTTGAAAGCCCGTGCCGGTTATTGCGTCGTTTGGTTTTAGCATGGGTTTGATAACTGGAATGATTTCATCTGCTGGGCGATTTTTTAAATCTATAATTTCTAATGGATCATTTTGGTCTGCATAAGTTGTGCTAGTCACCAGTAAAGACAGAATAAAAAGTAAAGGCCATATACAATTAGATGCAGATTTTGTTAAATACATAATCTTCTAACCTCAGCTTCCTGTTGACTAAGTTCCCAAATGGTTTTAAATGTTTCCATCAGTTCTTTAGACTTATCAATATCATTAAAGTTTACCTCTGCATCGTATAAATCAGATTTAATGTTATGGATATAGCCGATAGAGTCTGCAACCAAATAACTTTGATTAAATTGAGCATAATCATCACAGATGGTGCGTATTTCAATTTTCGAAGAAACACGCTGGCTTAAATTCAAAATACGATGATTGTTCTTAACTATTGGTTCAGTATCGTGCACCAGGATTCTAATATTTGAGGTCTTGGTTCGGCGAATAAACTCCGAAGCGTTTTCAATGAAATCTTGTTTGCTGAATATTGTGGCATCAAGCTGGCGACTGATAATAGAAATTTGATTTTGTGCTGCCGATAGTAGCTTTAGAATAGCTTCACTATTGTGCTGGCGAGTATCTACCTGCATGCATTCGCTGGTAACTCCAAGAATGAAATTCTTGAAAAAATTATCTTTAGAAATCCCCATATATAAAATGTTCTTATTAATTTATTGATATTTATTAAGTGTTACAATTTGTTCAAATTATAAACCAGCAGCTCCATAATCTCATTGCAAATAGGAATTTAATAATAAACACTTATTGAACTATGAGTTATCTTCATAATCCAATCTGATTATAGGATAAGTTTAACAACCATTATTCGGAATTTGGCTATTTATCGCGTATAGTGCCTCAAAAATTCGCGCTTGAAATATATAAATTCCTCAGTAAAATTTTCCCGCCGAATCAATGAGTGAAAGGCATTTTTCTCATTTATTGCTGTATCTAGACCATGATAAAGATAAAAAATCTAACAAAAAAATTCGGGCATTTAACTGCAGTTGAAGACGTGTCTTTTGAAGTCCAGCCAGGAGAGGTGCTTGGTTTTTTAGGACCTAATGGTGCTGGTAAATCCACTACCATGAAAATGATTACGGGATTTCTTGCGCCCACTGCTGGGAGCATCGAGGTCTGCGGGTTTGATGTCAGTGAAAAACCAATCGAAGCAAAAAAACGTATAGGCTATTTGCCTGAAGGTGCGCCTAGTTACGGTGAGATGACTCCAGTTCAGTTTTTGGAATTCATTGCACAAGTTCGACAACTCTCAGGTCAGAATAAGATTGATCGTAATAAAGAAGTTATTCAGCAATTACATTTAGATAAAGTGCTTAATCAATCGATTGAAACTTTGTCGAAAGGTTTTAAAAGAAGAGTGGGCTTGGCGCAAGCTATTTTGCATGACCCAGACGTGCTTATTTTAGACGAACCTACTGATGGTTTAGATCCAAATCAAAAATTTGAAGTTCGCGAGCTAATTAAGAGTATTGCTCCAGATAAAGTCATAATTATTTCAACTCATATTCTTTCAGAAGTGGATGCAATTTGCTCACGTGCCATCATCATAGCAGATGGAAAAGTTTTAGTTGATGACACACCGGAAGGATTACGCAGTAAATCTAGTAATGACAAGATGGATGATATTTTCCGTGAAATCACTAGTGGCCATATTTCCTAAATTACAATGCATCGATAAGGCATCATGAGAAATATCATAACCATATTCAAAAGAGAGTTAGGCAGTTACTTCGCAACTCCTGTAGCTTATGTGTTCATCGTAATCTTCTTAATCATGAGTGGCGCGATGACATTTTACTTAGGTAATCTGTATGCGCGCGGCCAAGCAGATTTAAGTCCATTCTTTCAATATCATCCTTGGTTGTATCTATTTCTTGTGCCAGCAATTGGCATGCGTTTGTGGGCAGAAGAACGTAAGAGCGGAACAATTGAATTATTAATGACTTTGCCAATTTCTGTAGGACAATCAGTTATAGGAAAATTCCTAGCCGCATGGGTATTTATTGGTATTGCGCTTGTGCTTACTTTCCCAATATGGATCACTATAAATTATTTAGGTGAGCCCGATAATGGTGTAATTTTAGCGGCTTATCTCGGAAGTTTTCTAATGGCGGGTGGATTCCTTGCGATTGGCTCATGTATTTCTGCAATGACAAAAAATCAAGTGATTGCGTTCATCATTACTGTAGTAATTTGTTTCCTATTCTTATTAGCCGGTTCGCCTTTGGTGCTGAACTTCTTTAAGGCTTGGATACCTCAAAATATTGTCGATGCGATTTCATCTTTAAGTTTCTTAACGCATTTTGCGTCACTAGCAAAAGGTGTGATCGATCTACGTGATGTAATTTATTTCGTCTCTTTAATTGGTTTTTGGTTATATGCTAATACCATCATTGTTGAAATGAAAAAAGCAGATTAGTGTTATGGCAGCTCAAAAGACAAAATCATTTACGGTAATAGGATTAATTGTACTCATTGTCTTGTTCCTGGTTGTGAACATGGTGAGTAGCACGTTATTCACAAATACACGCATCGATCTCACCGAGAATGAGCTTTATACTTTAACGGATGGAACTCGCAATATTATTAAAAATATTGAAGAACCAGTAACGATGTATTTGTTCTATTCAGATAAGGCTAGTGAAGATGTGCCACAACTACGTACTTACGCAACACGTGTAAAAGAATTGCTGAAAGAATACGAGCAATTATCAAATGGTAACATCGTTCTTAATATTGTAGATCCCCTACCTTTCTCAGAAGAAGAAGATCAAGCAGGTTCATTTGGTTTGCAAGCTATTCCAGTGGGAGCAACTGGCGAAAATGTTTATTTTGGTTTGGCTGCGAGTAATGCAGTTGGGGACACTGATGTATTGCCATTTTTCCAACCACAACGTGAACAGTTTCTGGAATACGATGTAAGTAAGCTCTTATCTACGTTATCAAATCCGAAAAAAACAGTAGTAGGCGTTATCACACAGCTGTCTATATTTGGTGGGTTCGATATGCAAACCACACAAATGACTAAAGCCTGGGCCCTTATTGCGCAGATGCGACAATTATTTGAAGTAAAGCAGTTAGATGTCACTACAGACTTAATCGATGCGGATGTAGATATCCTCATGGTAGTACATCCGAAGACCCTTACCGAGCCTACACAGTACGCAATTGATCAATTTGTCATGCGCGGCGGTAAGGCAATTTTCTTTGTGGACCCTCATTCTGAAGTAGATATTCCAGTAAAGCAACAAAACTCGCCATTAGAAGTTGAAGGTGGTCGCACCTCTAATCTGAAAAAGTTATTTGATGCTTGGGGAATTGATTACGATCCTACTAAAGTAGTGTTAGATAGAAAGTATGCGTTAACGGTAGGTGGGGCGCATCAAGGTCAATCACGGCATTATGGTTTGCTAGCAGTAACTAAAGAAGATATCGATGCGGATGATGTAATTTCTTCAGAGCTTGAAGTAATCAGTGCAGGCGTTTCTGGATTTATTAATGCAAAAGAAGGTGCGGATATAAAAGTTATACCAATTGTAACTTCAAGTGATGATTCAGCTTTGATCGATGCAAGCAAGTTTCGTTTTTTACCAGACTTAAATCAACTTAGTAATGGGTTTGAGCCAACAAGAGAGAAGTACATCTTATCTGCAAGAGTGGAGGGCAAGCTAAATACTGCATTTAAAAATGGCAGACCTGCCATGTCAGATGCTAAAAAAGTAGATGATTCTAAATATGGTGAACATCTAGAGAGCACAAAAGAAGATGCAAATTTAATCATTTTTGCCGACACTGACATGTTAAGTGATCGTATGTGGGTTCAAGTACAAGACTTTTTCGGCCAACAAATATTTAATTCATGGGCAAATAATGGTGATTTAATTATCAATGCCGTAGATAATCTAACGGGTACTTCAGATTTAATCAGTATTCGTGGGCGAGAAACGTCTACACGACCATTTGAACGTGTAAATGATTTACGTTTAGCTGCAGATCAAAAATTCCGATCCACAGAAGAGAAGTTACAAGCTCAACTTGCTGAGACAGAAGCAAAGTTGGTTGAGTTACAAAAAGCACGTGATGATGGTGATGAGCTCATGCTGTCACCAGAACAAGAAGCTGAGATTGAGAAATTCCAACAAGATAAATTTAAAGTGCGTAAAGAGCTTAGGCAAGTTAGACATAACTTGGATTTAGACATAGAAAAGCTAGGTTCAAAATTAAAGTTTATAAACATTGGATTAGTGCCAATCATAATTTCAATTCTGGCATTACTCATATCTTTTATTAGATCAAGAAAAAGAAAACGTGCGCTAGGTGTTTAGTTTCGAGTACAGTTAGTTAGCAATGAAATCAAAATCTTTACTCTTGTTATTAGGTGCACTAGCTATTGGTATTATAGCTTATTACTATAACGAAAGTTCTGATCAACGTTCTGTTGATACGAACACCCATCTTATCCCAGGGTTAGCTAATAATTTAAACAGCGTTACCAAGTTTACTGTCACGGAAGCCAGTAATGCCGTGCTTTCTGAAGTTAGTAAGTCTGATAAGGGTTGGGTAGTAGATAGTCGTGATGGTTATGCAGCAAATAAGGCCGCTGTACGTATTCTATTTGATAATCTAGCAGAAGCTATGCTAGTAGAAGCTAAAACATCGAACCCTGATAATTATATTAAATTAGGCGTTGAAGATATTGATAACGCAAAGGCACAAGGAATTTTGTTTTCAGTGACTGGATTACAAGAGCCAGCCGATATAATTTTCGGAAATGATGGTAGCAGTGGTAAAAATACCCAATATGTTCGCCGCAAAGGCGAAGCGCAAAGTTGGTTAATCAATAAAAAGCTTAAATTGAATACTGATGTAACCGAATGGCTGCAAAAAGATATTCTGGATATTCCCCCGGAAAGAATAAAATCCGTTCAAATTACTCATCCAGATAGCGAAGTGGTAAATATCGCGAATGATGGTGAAGAAGAATATGAATATACATTGAACGCGACTGAACCTGAGGGTAAGGTGCTGTCTGAATCAGAAGTTTACCAAGTAGCGAATGCGCTGTCGTCGTTGCAACTTCGAGATGTGGCGACATTTTCGAAACTTGATACAGAGTCGATTACACCCGTTATAACTGTTTTCAAAACCTTTGACGGTTTAACGATTACTACTAAAGCTTATGCTTTGGATATAAATAAGTATTTCACTATTGATGTGGCTTTTTCTGCGGATGATGTAGATCAAAGTGTTGTAAATCAAGGGGAACACGCTCAATTAGTATCCGATTCTGCAATTAAGTCAGATCCTAAAGCTGCTGAGGAATTAGCTGCTAAATCCAAACAAAGATTAGATGGTTGGGCGTATTTATTCCCAACTATTACTCAAGATGCGCTGACTAAAAAACTAGATGACTTCTTTATCGAAAAAGACTCTTAGCAATTAACTTGTATACTTTTTAGCAAGTTCACAAGCGATACCTATATAGTTCGAAGTAGTCAGTTTCAGTAACTGATTTTTATCTTCTTCAGGTAGTTTCAAAGTCTGTATAAACGCTTGTAGCTTTACTGTATCTAGCTTTTGTCCACGGGTTAGATCTTTAAGTTTTTCATAAGCCCCTTCAACTTTATGTTTGCGCATAATAGTTTGTATAGGCTCCGCAAGCACTTCGATATTTTTATTCAAATCGATATCTAACTGTGGTTGATTGAGCTCAAGTTTTGACATGCCTTTTAAGATAGATAGATAGGCGATCTCACAATGTGCTACAGCAACACCCAAGTTACGCAACACGGTTGAGTCACTTAAATCACGTTGCCATCTAGAAATAGGTAACTTGGCTGAGAAATGATTCAAGAGTGCATTTGCCACACCTAAATTACCTTCAGCATTTTCAAAATCAATTGGGTTTACTTTATGCGGCATGGTAGATGAACCCACCTCGTCTTTCACAACTTTCTGTTTAAAGTATTCAATAGAAATATAAGTCCAGATGTCTCTACAAAAGTCGATCAATATAGTATTAATTCTACTTACAGCATCCGCGTATTCAGCTATGTAATCATGCGGTTCAATTTGAGTAGTGTGTGGGTTAGCCAATAAACCAATCGACTCAATCATCTTTCCAGTAACACTTTCCCAATCTACTGTAGGGTAGGCTACAAGATGCGCGTTGTAGTTTCCTACTGCGCCATTTATTTTGCCTAAGATATTTATCGATTTAAGCGTGCTAAATTGATTGTTAACACGTGCATACACATTAGCAAATTCTTTGCCCATGGTTGATGGTGAAGCAGGTTGTCCATGAGTACGTGACAGCATAGAGGTGCCGGCATATTGGGTAGCACGGCTTTTAATTTCATCCAAGATCTTTTGTACGCTAGGAGTAATCACTTTGGTACGAAGATCCCTGAGTATTAATCCATACGCAAGGTTGTTAATGTCTTCTGATGTGCAGGCAAAGTGAATAAATTCAGATACTTCTTCTAACTCTTTTTGACCTTTAATTTTCTCTTTTAAGTAGTACTCAACCGCTTTCACATCATGATTCGTTGTGGCCTCAATATCTTTTATGCGTTGCGCTTCATCGGGTGAGAAATTCCCAACGATATCGTCTAAATGCTTAATCGCCTCAGGAGATAGGAATGGAACCTCGGCGATACCCGGTTCTGCAGCCAGAGTTTTGAGCCAGGTGACTTCAACAATTACGCGATATTTTATAAGGCCATATTCGCTGGCGATATTTTGTAGGATTTTGGTTTTGTTTGCGTATCGCCCATCGACCGGGGAGATATTAGTAAGTGGGCTGGAATTCATTAATGTTTTTCTTGTTAATAATAGGCAATAGTAAGCCGTCTAATTAGACATTATACTACACCGCCCCCAGAAATAGAGGTGTCTGGGTGTATCAAAACAAGAATGATTAAGGTGAGAGCGAACAAATGAGCGAAAATTTCCGTACCGAAAAGGACAGCATGGGTGAACTTAAAGTGCCTGCAGATGCACTATATGGAGCACAAACACAAAGAGCCGTAGAAAACTTTCCCATTAGCGGCTTGGTTATGCCAAGGCAATTTATACGCGCATTAGGATTAATTAAGACCGCATGTGCAGGGGCCAATACAGAGTTAGGCCTGATGACCAAGGAAATAGAAGCCAGTGTTAAAAAAGCATCTATGAGTGTAGCAAGTGGCGATTACGATGGGCATTTTCCCATCGATGTTTTCCAAACCGGTTCGGGCACCAGCACCAATATGAATGCCAACGAGGTGATCGCGCATCTTGCCAATTCAGTTGGCGATATAGAAATTCATCCAAATGACCACGTCAACATGAGCCAAAGCTCAAATGATGTTATTCCAACAGCAATTCACGTCAGTGCATGTTTGCAGATTGAAGAAGAATTAAAACCAGCGCTTGCGCATTTATACAGCACACTAAAAAATAAAGCACATGAATGCGAAAAGTACGTAAAAACCGGTCGTACGCATTTAATGGATGCCATGCCCGTTACCATGGGTCAAGAAGTTGAAGCCTGGGCACAGCAAATACAATATGCAATTGAGCGCATTGATGATTCTTTAAATCGTCTACGTCAACTGGCACAAGGTGGCACAGCAGTAGGCAGCGGCATTAATGCCGATGAAAAATTTGGAGCATTAGTTGCCAAACAACTAAGTGAACTTACTAGCGTTAAGTTTGAAACTAAAGCCAACAAATTTGAAGGCTTAGCCACACAGGATTCTGCAGTAGAAATGAGTGGTCAGCTAAAAGCCTTAGCGGTGAGTTTAATGAAAATCTCTAATGATTTGCGCTGGATGAACTCTGGTCCATTAGCAGGCTTGGGCGAAATTGCACTACCTGCATTGCAACCAGGAAGCAGCATCATGCCAGGTAAAGTTAACCCGGTAATCCCAGAAGCTGTAGCAATGGTGAGCACACAAGTGATTGGTAATGACACCACTATCACCATGGCTGGGCAATCAGGTATCTTCCAATTAAATGTAATGTTGCCTGTTATAGGGTTTAACTTGTTACAAAGTATTCAGCTGCTAAGCAATTCTTGTAAAGTGTTGGCGGATAAAGCCATTAAAGACTTCACTATTAATGAAGCAAACCTTACGGATGCCTTATCGAAGAATCCTATTCTAGTGACCGCAATGAACCGAGTGATAGGTTATGAAAAAGGTGCTGCGATCGCAAAAGAAGCCTACAAGTCTGGAAGACCAGTTTTTGACGTTGCAAAAGAAATGACTGATTTAAGTGATGATCAAATTAATAAGCTTCTCGACCCAGCCGCACTTACCAAAGGCGGAATCCACGAAGCGTAAAAGAAACGCATAATGATTGTTATGCATAACTGGCAAAACTATGCTTTGTCAGTTGTGGTGTGTGCTGCAATATTCCTTATTATCTATGCCACACGAAAAATTTTACAAGCAAAAGAAATTCAGGCAGAAAATAAAACATTTAATGGGCTAATTCTCGTAGCCTTCGTTCTAATTGCTCTCTTTGTATCTTTTTTACTTCTTATTCTCACAAGTCCACTTGAGCCAGTACATTATTTCTTAGCATTTTGTGCATACATTACTGCTGTCTTTGTACGGCTCACTGCTAAATCGAGCCATGAGTTGGCAGTGAATTTAACCAAATCAGAAGCACTAGAGCATTACTATGCCACACACGATGATTTAACCGGTTTGCCTAATCTAACTTTTTTTAATGACCAGCTAGAGAAAACGCTTGGTGTCTCGCGAAGAGACGATGATGAATTTGCATTGCTCATCATTGGTTTAAATCGCTTTAAAGTCATCAACGAAACTTTGGGTTATTTTGTGGGTGATGCCATCTTGCAGGAGATTGCGCATCGCATCCGAGTGTCCTTAAGAAAAACAGACTTAATTGCAAGATTAGGTGGTGATGAGTTTGCTGTGTTAATTAATCCTGTAATTGCACAAGGTCATATCCATACCATTTCAAAAAATATTGCTGAATCGATTCAAGAACCACTTGCGGTGGAAGGTAAGCCAGCTGATGTGGGAGTTTCCATTGGTGTGGCGGTATTTCCAAAACATGCATCTAATAGCATAGAGCTTATGGAAAAAGCCAGAAACGCTCTAATTGCTGCAGAAAAGAAAGGAGATTCAGTTTTAATTTATGATTCAGAGGCAGCTGACGAGCATATTGAAGATATCCACATCATTGGCATGTTGCAGCGTGCGATACAAGAAAACCAGTTAACTATCTTTTATCAACCTCAAGTTCGCTTGAGTGATGAAAAGATTATCTCCGCAGAAGCATTAATTCGCTGGCAACATCCAAATTACGGGCTGCTCGACCCAGGAAGATTTATTCCCTATGCAGAAAAAGCAGGACTAATGTATGAAATTAACCTTTGGTTATTAAAAAACGTAAGCAATTTATTAATTGAGTGGCAAGAAAAAGGCATTCATTTACCTATAGCAATGAATATTACTGCACATGGACTCTTAAACAAGGAATTTCAACAAGAACTAAATACCTTAATAAAAAGCAAACCTTGGATTGCGAGAAACATCAAAATAGAATTAACAGAGACTTCTAGAATAGATAATATAGATGCTATTCATGCAGCAATGACAGAGTATAAAAAACAGGGATTATCATTTAGCTTGGATGACTATGGTACTCAACATGCATCACTTGAATATTTAAAGAAATTACCCTTTGACGAATTAAAAATTGATCAATCGTTTATGATTAATGCTGCAATAGATGAGGACAGTAGAGCAATTATTAAGCATGCTAAAGAAATTGCGCAGCAACTTAAGCTAACGACTACTGCAGAGGGTATAGAGAGCGAAGAAGTATTAGAATTAGCAAAAGATTATGGGATTAGTAATGGGCAAGGGTATTATTTTAGTTCTGCAGTCCATGCTGATAAGCTAATCATCAATGTTTGCTAACGACCCAAAGTGGACATTCGATAATTATCAAATAATGACACTTAAAAATACTAAAAGTAATTATGGTTTCATCGCTAAGTGGATTCATTGGGCAATAGCCATCCTATTTTTATGCTCGTATTGTGCTGTTTATTTTCGACATTGGTTTACAGAAGAAAAAACACCAGCAAACTGGACAGCATTGCAATTGCATTTGTCATTTGGTATCACCATTGCGGCAATGGTTGTGCTTAGAATTATTTGGCGCAATATAAATCAAATTCCAAATCAAGAGCCAGGATCTAGACTCGCACATTTAGCAGCTCATCTTGGTCATTACGCTCTATACCTTGTGATGATACTTATGCCTCTCACAGGCTATGTAGGTACTGGTGTGAATACAGAATTTTTCTTTATGTTTGATATAACAAAGTTTGGATCCACATCTCTTTATCAAATGCTAGTTACAAACTGGATGGGTTTAAGCTTTGAGGAGTTTGAAGCTCCTGTCGACTTTATTCATAAAGAGATAATGGGTAAATGGGCAGTGTGGATTTTAATTTTAGGGCATGCCTTTGCCGCTATGTATCACCATTTTGTCAAAAAGGATCGCACCTTAATAAAAATGACTAAAGGGTAGTATTATTTAGTTAGCCTTTTTCACACGAATTCTGTTGCCGTCTACATCATTTTATTTGGGTTTCTATATATCAGTGTATGTAAGGTGTAGGCTATTAACTAGGTCTAATTTAGTTGAGTATTTAAGATATTTGAAGGAGTACTGACATGTTTACGGCATTCGATGGATAAAACCATACGCACATTGGTTGTTAAGGTTATGCCTTGCAAGTGTGTTTATTTTTCACGGTTCGATGAAATTCATGAACCTTGAAGGATTTGCTCAAATGATGGGGCTTTCAGCTCCCATTGCTTTCCTAGTTGCTTTTGCAGAGGTCGCAGGAGGCATTGGCATTATCGTTGGTGGATTATCAAGCGATTTGATTACACGTTTGGCTGGGCTTGCCATAGCACCAGTTATGCTTGGTGCCATTTTTATGGTGCATTGGGGTCGATGGAATTTCATGCCTGCAGAGGGGTTTCCTGCTGGCGGTATGGAATTTCAAGTAGTCTTGTTGTTAATTGCTGCTTACTTTGTTGTGGTCGGAAATAAAATTTCGAATCAAACAAGCTAACTATGATTTTTAGCTTCAACCGAATGTCTGCTGCTCTTGTAGCAGATGTTCGGCATAGGATATTAAAACTATAATCAGGATATTTTTACTCTGACTACGGACATGATTTCAAGCTTCATGCCGGCTATATTTTCAGAGCTTACGTAGTAGGTTAGATTCACGCGTTGTCCTTGTAGGCTTTTGTATTTCTTTTTGCGTTTGTATTTAAATGGTGCATCACAACCTTCGATCATTAAGGTATTCAGAATCCATCCATCCTTTTCTCTCTGTACATGTGAATTGACCTTCATCATATCTGTATGAGTCAGTTTCTCATGTTTTTTTATGAGTTTTTCTGGTTCTCGACTTTTCATATTTTAAATGAAGATTGTACTGTCTTGGGTTTAAGTTGATCATTATACTGTCATACCTTAGGCAACGATGTATTAGTTAACTCAATTCAACTTATAGTGCTTATCAGTCATAATGATTTTCCAATAAATTTTCTAAGATTACTTCTAAATTGCTGCAGCACGCTCACGAAATATTAAAATCAACATTTGGTTTTCAACAATTTCGTCCATCTCAAAAGAAAATTATTGATGCTCTGCTTAATGGAGATGACTCACTAGTTTTAATGCCTACCGGTGGTGGTAAATCACTTTGTTATCAGATTCCCGCTTTAGTACGTGAAGGCACAGGTATTATCGTTTCACCGCTTATTGCCTTAATGCAAGATCAAGTTGATGCGCTTAAACAACTAGGTGTTAAAGCGGCTTTTCTTAATTCCAGCCTTGAGTATGACGAAGCATCTGTTGTTGAACAAGAATTGATCAATGGTGAATTGGATATTCTTTATGTTGCACCTGAGCGCTTGTTGACCGAGAAAATGATGCAGTTAATGGATCAAAGTCAACTATCGCTATTTGCGATTGATGAGGCGCACTGTGTGTCTCAGTGGGGCCACGACTTTCGACCTGAATACCAAAGACTGAGACAAATTCATGCGCGTTATCCTGACGTGCCAAGAATCGCGCTTACGGCTACTGCGGATCAACGCACACGCGATGAAATCATTACTCAACTGCAGTTAGAAGAAGCTAAAATCTTTATTGACAGTTTTGATCGACCGAATATTCACTATGCAATTAGTGATGGTAGTAATTCTAAACAGCGGCTTTGGACTTTCTTGGCACAGAATCATGCGGATGATGCTGGAATAGTGTATTGCTTATCTCGTAAAAAAGTAGATTCCGTTGCAGAATGGCTGAATGATCAAGGTAGGATCGCCTTACCATATCATGCTGGTTTATCAGCAGATGTTCGGCAAGAAAATCAGCGCCGATTTTTACGCGAAGAAGGGGTGATTATTGTTGCGACGATTGCCTTTGGTATGGGAATCGATAAACCGGATGTGCGTTTTGTTGCACATCTTAATTTACCCAAAAGTATTGAAGCGTATTACCAAGAAACTGGGCGTGCAGGTAGAGATGGATTAGATGCGAATGCTTGGATGGCTTACGGATTACAAGATATCATCACCTTGCGTCAATTTAGCCAAAACTCTAACGCAAATGAAACTCATAAACGAGTAGAGCATCATAAACTCGAAACAATGCTGGGTTTGTGTGAGTTAGTCAGTTGTCGTCGTCAAGCTTTGTTGGAATATTTTGATGAAGAAGCAAGTGAAAGATGCGGAAATTGTGATAATTGTTTACGCCCCCCACAAAAATGGGAAGCGACTAAAGCTGCTCAAATGGCACTGTCTTGTGTGTATCGTACCGAACAACGTTTTGGTGTAAGTTATATTGTCGATATCTTGTTAGGCAAAGTAGATGAGCGAATTCAACGTAACGGTCATGATCAAATCAGTACATTTGGGATTGGTAAAAAATTCTCTGTAGCAGAATGGAGAGTGGTGATGCGGCAACTCATTGCTATAGGATTTTTGGAAATCGATATAGAGCATCATGGTGCATTGCGTTTAACAGAGAAATGCAGACCTGTATTACGTGGTGAGCAAACCTTGCAGTTACGTAAGATGGATAAGCAAGAAAAGCAAGTTTCAACCAAGAAAGGTAAGCAAGCTGTACGACCACAAGATGAAGCATTGTGGGAAGCTTTGCGCGCGCTTAGATTGTCATTAGCTGAAAAGGCAGGTGTGCCACCTTATGTGATTTTCCATGATGCTACTTTGCAAGAAATGTTAAAGGTCCGCCCAACTAATCTAAATGATATGAATAGAATTACGGGTGTGGGTGAACAGAAACTTGAACGGTTTGGTAAAAAGTTCATTGATGAGATCGCTAAATTTCCGTTACCAGAATTATTAGATAATACTTTGTCGAAAACGGTAAATGAAACGTTGATGCTTTATCAGCAAGGTAAAACTATTGCTCAAATTATTAAACAACGCGAACTAACCAGTACCACCGTGTACACCCACCTCTCCGAGGCAATTGAAATGGGTTTATTAGATGTTAAGGAAGTGCTTGAGCTGGATGAGCAAAAATATGATGAAATTGTCTTTGCAATTGAATCATTCGGTGATGATGAAGAACGACGTTTAAAACCTGTGTTCGAGGCATTAGATGGCGCCTATGATTATGGGCTGCTTCGTTGTGTGCAGGCTTCAATATAATATCTACTAGAAATATTAAAGGAACAGATAAATGTCTGTATTTGAAAACGTATCTGTCGTACGCGAGGCTAACATGTGCTTTGATGGGCAAGTCACAAGCCGTTCAGTAATCTTACAAGATGGGTCACGTAAAACTTTAGGCATTATGCTGCCGGGTGAGTATGAGTTTAATACCGGTGATAAAGAGTTGATAGAGATCTTGTCTGGCAAGCTGCGAGTTCTGTTGCCTGCTAATGATTGGGTAAACGTAAATCGTGGTGAGAGTTTTGAGGTACCAGCTAATTCTACGTTTCTATTAAAAATAATGGAAATAACAGACTACGTTTGTAGTTTTATTAAATAAAAAATACAAAAAGATATAACTAATCTTCAATCTTAGTGAGTGTGGATACTTTTTTCTCTTGAATAATGAGTATTCCTGCCATGATGATTAGGAAGGCACCGGATACCGTCAGTAAAGTGACAATCTCGCTCCAGAATATCCAGCCTATAGCTGCTGCAAATAAAATAGAAGAGTAGGTAAAGGGTGCAATTCGACTTGCAGGTGCGAGTGTGTAGGCCTTGGTTAAGAATAGTTGTCCAAATGTACCAAACCCTCCAAGCAATATTAGTAACATCCACTCTTTTTGATTAGGGTTTTGCCAAAACCAAAACATAGGGATGGTAGCTATTATCAAACTGATCAATCCAAAGTAAAACACAATTCGGCTGATAGGCTCGGTGTCTGACATTCGCCTGATGGTGACTTTTGCTAATGCTGCTAAAGCGCCACCCATAAGTCCTGCAATGGATGCAATATGAACTGTCCCGGTTGGCTTTAAAACTAGAATGACACCTAGAAAACCAATCAAAATCGCCATAGTGGCACGTAAGGAAATATGTTCACTTAACCAAACGAAAGCGATGATGGGAATAAATAATGGTGCACTTATTTTCAATAGCATCGCATCCGCTAATGGCAGCTCAGATAAAGCATAGAAAAAGCAATACATTGCTGACACCCCAGATAACGATCGCAGAAAATGCCATTTGAGCTTATCGGTTTTAAGTGTTTTTATTCCGAGCCTAAAAATTAGAGGTAAGAGTATAAGCAAGCCAAATAGATTTCTAAAAAACAGAACATTTTGACTAGGTAAGTTCTCAGAAAGTAGTTTGACTAATGAGCCCATGCCTACAAAACATAGTTCTGCAAACATGGCAAAAATACATCCGAGGATTAAATTATTAGTACGCATACATTAAAAAAGCCTCTGCAATATAAAATTGCAGAGGCTTTGTCTTAGTGATAGCAAGCTATTAAGCGGCTAGTTGGCGAAGAACGTAATGTAGAATTCCACCATTCTGGTAGTACTCTACTTCTTGTGGTGTATCGATTCGAACTTTCACATCAAATAACTTTTCGCTACCGTCTTCAGCCTTTGCAGTTACGGTTACAGACTTCGCCGCACCATTTTGCAAACCAGTAATATTAAAAACTTCTTTGCCAGTTAAACCCAAGCTTTCAGCAGTGTCACCTTCGTTGTATTGCAATGGAAGGATTCCCATGCCGACTAAGTTAGAACGGTGAATGCGCTCATAGCTCTCAGCGATTACAGCGCTTACACCTTGTAAGCTTGGACCTTTAGCAGCCCAATCACGTGATGAACCTGAACCGTATTCTTTACCTGAAAGAATAATCGTAGGTACTTTTTCTTCTTTATACTTCATCGCTGCATCAAAGATAGACATAAGTTCGCCACTAGGTTGGTGCAGGGTTACACCGCCTTCAGTACCAGGAGCCATTTTGTTACGTAAACGAATGTTGGCGAATGTACCGCGCATCATGATTTCGTGATTACCGCGACGTGAGCCGTACGAGTTGAAGTCAGATGGTTTAACCCCTTTCTCTTGTAAGTATTTAGCCGCAGGACTGTCAGGAGCAATCGCACCAGCCGGTGAAATATGGTCAGTTGTTACTGAGTCACCAAGATAAGCTAATACTCTTGCACCATGAATGTCTGAAACATCGCTGATGTCTTTGGTCATGCCTT
>CAJHXG010000014.1_pt1 | contig 31758 bp, 26 predicted proteins | sample 9198481 | NCBI WGS metagenome assembly CAJHXG01 (sample SAMEA7708348, study PRJEB35096) | sediment metagenome | biome: marine neritic benthic zone biome [ENVO:01000025]; feature: sediment [ENVO:00002007]; material: shallow marine sediment [ENVO:03000034] sea grass bed [ENVO_01000059] ... | reverse complement strand
GGTGATAAGTCACTCGATATGGATGGCCTACTAGATGATGATTTAGACAACCTAGACGTCTCTAGCAGTGATGATGAATTGGATGATGGTGGTGACTCAGATATTGACGATACACCTATTGTGCGTTTTGTTAATAAATGCTTACTTGATGCAATAAATAAAAAAGCATCAGATATTCATTTTGAGCCTTATGAGAAAGTCTACCGTGTACGTTTTCGTGTAGATGGTGTATTGGAAGAAATTGCAAATCCCCCACAAAATTTAGCACCAAGAATATCTGCTCGTTTGAAAGTAATGTCGCGACTAGATATTTCTGAGCGACGTGTTCCTCAGGATGGACGTATTAAGATGCAGCTATCCAAAAAACGTTCTATCGATTTTCGCGTTAATACTTGCCCTACATTGTTCGGCGAAAAAATAGTATTACGTATACTAGATCCAACTAGCGCAACACTGGGAATCGACGCATTGGGTTATGAAGAGGATCAAAAACAACTTTACTTAAATGCTCTATCAAAACCTTATGGATTAATCCTTGTCACAGGGCCCACAGGTAGTGGTAAAACAGTATCCCTCTATACAGGTCTGAATATTCTAAATACTGCGGATCGCAATATTTCCACAGCAGAAGATCCTGCAGAAATAAACATGCCTGGGGTCAACCAGGTCAACGTCAACCCCAAAGTAGGTCTAACCTTCGCATCTGCTCTGAGAGCTTTCTTACGCCAGGATCCAGACATTATAATGGTAGGTGAGATTCGAGATCTTGAAACGGCTGAAATAGCCGTTAAAGCTGCTCAAACAGGTCACTTAGTCCTTTCTACCTTGCATACTAATGACGCACCTCAAACACTAACTCGATTAGCCAATATGGGCGTACCCCCTTATAACATTGCCTCTGCAGTAAGCCTTATCATCGCTCAACGCCTTGCTCGTAGGCTCTGTGAACCGTGCAAAGTTGTGGATGACGTACCAAATGAAGCGCTTATTGAAGAAGGGTTTTTAGAATCAGAACTTAGTAAACTAAAAATATACAAAGCTGGCGGCTGTGATCAATGTAACAATACTGGATACAAAGGACGCTCAGGCATCTTTCAAGTGTTAGCCATATCTGAAGAAATGGGGACTTTGATTATGGAAAATGGCAATGCAATACAACTTTCTGAACAAGCTCAAAAAGAAGGTTATCCAGATTTACGTGCCTCAGGATTAGAAAAGGTACGAGCTGGTATTTTAAGTCTTGAAGAACTAAATCGTGTGACAAAGGATTAACACTATGGCAACCGCAACCGCAACGAAACCAAACGCAGTTCTTTTTGTATGGGAGGGTGTAGACCGTAAAGGCACGCGAGTAAAAGGTGAAGCGCAAGCTTCAAATGAAATCCTATTAAAGGCAGATTTACGTCGACAAGGCATTAATCCTTTAAAAGTAAAGAAAAAACCTAAGCCTTTATTTGGCAAAGGTAAAAAAATCATACCCAAAGATATAGCTATTTTTTCTAGACAACTGGCAACCATGATGGCTGCAGGTGTGCCATTAGTACAAGCCTTTGAGATTATAGGCAGAGGCCATGAAAAACCTGCTATGCAAGAACTCATTATGGCCATCAAGGCCGATGTGGAATCAGGCACTGCATTAGCTCATTCTCTAGAGAAGCATCCAAAATATTTTGATGCTCTGTTTTGCAACCTAGTGGAAGCAGGCGAACAATCTGGCGCATTAGAAACATTGCTAGACAAGATTGCAATGTATAAAGAAAAAACTGAAGAATTAAAAGGCAAAGTAAAAAAAGCTTTATTTTACCCAACTGCAGTTTTGGTTGTTGCCTTTATCGTTTCAGGAATCCTTTTGTTATTTGTTGTCCCTCAATTCCAAGAGCTTTTTCAAGGCTTTGGCGCAGATTTACCCGCATTCACCCAAATGGTAATCAACTTATCTGAATTCATGCAAAAATATTGGTGGTTAGTTTTATTTGGCATAGGTGCAGCTGTGTATGGGTTCGTCACTGCAAAAAAACGGTCTTTAGCGGTACGACAAAGTTTAGACAGACTTTCTCTTAAAATACCTGTAATTGGAGCTATTTTGGAAAAATCTGCTATTGCAAGATTTGCTCGAACCCTAGCCACTATGTTCGCAGCAGGTGTGCCTTTAGTTGAAGCCATGGAGTCTGTTGCCGGAGCAACAGGCAATTCAGTTTTTGAACAAGCCACCCTACGAATGAAAGATGAGGTCTCTACCGGAACACAATTACAACAAAGTATGCGCTCCACAAATCTTTTCCCGAACATGGTCGTACAGATGGTTGCCATCGGTGAAGAATCAGGCTCATTGGATGAAATGTTGAGTAAAGTAGCCGATTTCTATGAACAAGAAGTTGATAACCTGGTGGATGGCTTAAGCAGTCTATTAGAACCACTTATTATGGCAATTCTTGGTGTTGTGGTAGGTGGACTTGTAATTGCTATGTATCTACCTATCTTCAAACTTGGTGCTGTTGTATAAAAAGCGCTTTGACTTAATTCTTGTCTGTTAAAAAATATTGGATTTCCTAGATAATTCAATCCTGATTTACATCGCAAATAACTCTGTGATGTTACTCACCTATAGTTTCATCATTGGCGCTTTCATTGGCAGCTTTTTAAATGTTGTAATACATCGCATTCCAGTGATGCTGGAGCGGCAATGGAAAAGCGAATGCCAAGAATTACTCAATCCCGAAACTGACACTCCTTCTCTTCCAAAATATAACCTAAGTGTACCTAGATCGCACTGCCCTGCTTGTAATCACCAAGTCAAAGTGATTGAAAATATTCCAATTATTAGTTATTTGTTTCTGAAAGGAAAATGTAGCAACTGTGGAATAAAAATTTCACCTCAGTATCCCTTTGTAGAGTTACTCACTGCAATATTGACAACCTTTATCATGTTGAAATTTGGTTTTAGCATACAAGCACTTGGTGGAGTAATTTTTACTTGGTTTCTAATTGCTCTCAGTGGTATAGATATAAAAACACAATTACTTCCAGATGACTTAACATTTCCATTTTTATGGCTAGGCATAATTTTCAATCTATTCACAACCTATACCGATTTAACCTCAAGTGTGCTTGGCGCAATATTTGGCTACCTCACACTCTGGTCTGTCTTCCACCTATTTAAGTTAATCACTGGCAAGGAAGGCATGGGCTATGGCGATTTTAAATTGCTGGCAGCACTTGGTGCCTGGCTTGGCTGGCAAAGCCTGCCATTAATTCTCTTATTCTCCTCTGCTGTGGGCGCCGTTATTGGAATTTTCATGATCGTTTCTAAACTACAAGAGCGTAGTCAGCCCATTCCTTTTGGACCCTATCTGGCAGTAGCAGGATGGATAGCAATGTTGTACGGTAATCAATTAATATCCCTGTATTTAAGCAAAACTTTATAAACAATTCATAACGTCTATGTTGGTAGTAGGTCTCACAGGCGGAATTGGCTGCGGCAAAAGCCTTGTTTCTGACCTATTCCACAAGCTCTTTAATATACCAATCATTGATGCAGATGTAGTTGCGAGAGCGCTAACTCAAACTAGCCCAGTAGTCGATATAATTTCTCAGCAACTTGGCAAAGAGTATATTGATAACAATAATAACTTATTACGTGAAAAGCTTAGACAAGCAATTTTTTCTGACTCGAGTATTCGCGAAAAACTTGAAAATATTCTTCATCCGTTAGTGTATGATGAAATCAGAAATAAAATTAGTCAGTTGGATACAAGTTATTGCATTGTAGTCATACCTTTATTACTAGAAACTAAACGGACTGAATTTCTTGATCGTATTTTGGTTGTGGATTGCACGGTTGAACAGCAAATTTCACGTGTAATGCAACGTGACCAATGCAGCGAATCCCATGGTAAAAAGATCATTGCTGCGCAAATAGATCGAGATAGTCGTTTGTCACTAGCTGATGATATTATTAAAAACGATAGCAGCACTGCAGCTGTTAAAGAACAAGTATTATTACTACATAAAAAATATATTGAATTAAGTAAACCTCAAAATTAATTGTGGCTGATAAAATAGAAACAAATGAAACGTGTTATGAGCAGCCGCTTAATGAGCGTATGCGGACATTTTTACGCTATGAGGAGCTTACTCGACGCTTTAGTTTTTTTGCCAAACAAGAAAGTAGTTTTGACTCACATGCTGCGCTACTAACTTTAATTGAAATCTTAAGCCTGGTATCACGCGGTGATCTTAAACAAGAGCTACTAAAAGAATTAAAACGACAAATTGATACACTTGAACAACTTGCTAACAAGCCAAAACTGAATACAAGTAAATTAATTCAAATATTATCTAAGCATAAAAATATATTTGATCATTTACATACAGTACGCGGTCAAATCGGTAACCACCTTAAAGAAATTGATTTTATTAATAGTATTCGACAACGTGCTGTTATTCCTGGTGGAACATGTGATTTTGATTTGCCCGAATATCATCATTGGTTATCTCTTCCATTTAATCAACGCAACAAAGTACTTTTAGAATGGATTGCTCCATTTGAACTAGTTGAAAAAAGTGTCAGCCATGCACTCCACTTGATTAGAGAAAGCACTCAGTATATTGATAAAACTGCGACAAAAGGTTTCTACGATCAAAATTTAGACCCAAATTCGCCAAACCAACTAATACGCATTGCTGTTGCAAAAAAACATAATTTTTTCCCAGAATGTAGCGCCGGTAAACATCGATTTTCTATTCGATTTCTATCGCAGGAACATCCGAACTACACTCCTAAGCAATCCCAAGCTAATATTGACTTCAAACTTGCCTGCTGTACTTTTTAAGTAGCTAAATCCCAAAAACTTCTTATTGCGGCAATACCTTGCCCACCATAGTTGACGCATACACCTATATCGCTCTCACTTAGGCCGCCGATTGCATAGGCAGGAATATGACTGTGTTTTGATAATGCTGCAAAACCATCCCACTCAAGTGTTTTACTATTTTCACTGAAGTTTTTTTCAATTACTGGCCCTATATATATATAGTCCAATCCAAGCATATTTGCATGTTCAACTTCTTTTTGATCGTGACAAGATGCTCCTACTAGTTTAGTTGCATCTAGTGGCCTTGTTTTTGTGCTCAACAATTTATTACTAGTTAAATGCATACCAGCAATTTGTGATTCATTAAGGCTGTTCACTTCGCTATTTAATATAAGTTGAACTTCGTAATCACCACATAATACGGCACATTTTTTTGCTAATTTCATATACTCAGAACTCCCTAATTCATGCGATCGAAGTTGAATGATGTTGACCGAATCTTGACTGACGACATTCTCAAATTTCATTAAGAAATTACCAGGGTCTTGTGAATAGCTAGGGGTAACCGGGAAAATTTTAGGCAGCTTCAAGGCTCTTATTAGCCCATAGTTCGCAGCTGGGAAATCATCATCATTCAAAGAATCGATAGATTTCCAATAAATCTTTTGTCCTTCGTGTGCAGTAACACCACCAGAATACTCAGAAACTAAATAAGCATCTAGCAATATTTTTCGATCTGAATAGACATAAGGAACCTGTATTAGTGGTGTAGATTTTATTAGTTGGATATTTAACTCTTCCAATAGCTCTCGTCGCAATGAATTAGCTGGGGTTTCATTTTTCTCTACCTTACCCCCAGGAAACTCGAGCAAATCACCTAAATGAGTATCAGATTTACGCCTACTAACAAGAACTTCATGCTTTGAATTTTTTATAATCGCAACAACGACATGAATACTATCTAACTCTGGTATATCGTTCACTAAAGAAGATTATAGTTTAAGTTCGATACTCTGCATTAATTTTTACATAGTCATAGGAAAGGTCAGTCGTCCATACAGTTACCTCAGAATCGCCATCACCTAGTAATAATCGAAATTGTATTTCGTCTTTTTGCATTTCTTTTTGACCATTTTTTTCATTATAACTATCTGCTAACTCTCCACGCTTAATAACGTATAAGTCATTGATAAATAGTGATATATTTTCTATTTGGATTGGCTCTTCTGTTGCTCGACCTGCTGCTGCCAGTATTCGACCCCAATTTGGATCACATGCGAACACAGCAGTTTTCACTAACGGCGAGTGCGCAATAGCAAAAGCAACTGCTCGCGCAATTGATTTACTTTTTGCTTGTTCAACTTTAACCGAAATATATTTTGTAACTCCTTCACCATCTCTAATAATAGATTGAGCTAATTTCAAGAAAATAAAATTTAATTCAGTTACAAATTTTTCTTTAGTTTGTTTAGAAAGTTCACTAAACTTCAAACCTGACTTTCCTGTTGCAATTAATGCACACGCATCATTAGTAGAAGTATCCCCATCAACAGTAATGCAGTGAAATGATTGCTCTACACCTGCATACAAAAGATCATTTAAGTTTTTATTATCGATTTCTAAATCTGTGGCGATATAGGCAAGCATGGTTGCCATATCAGGACGAATCATCCCAGCACCTTTTGCAATACCGGTAATTGAAACTGCAGTTCCATCTAAAATAAGTTGTTTGGAATAACCTTTGGCCACAGTATCGGTAGTCATAATGGCAAAAGCCGCTGCCAACCAGGCATCTTCTTTTAGATGCTCTAATAAAGCTGGCAACTGATTTGTAATTTTATCTACAGGCAGCCTTTCACCTATTACACCCGTTGAAAAAGGTAATACTTGTATTTCTTTACACTTAGATTCTGTTGCAAGGGCAGCACAGATTTGCTTTGTATCCGAAATACCTTGCTTACCGAGCCCTGCATTAGCGTTGCCAGAATTGATCAGCAAATACTTAGGTGTTGATGCTTCTAAATGTGTTCGAGCTATTTCAATGGGTGCTGCACAGAATTGATTTTTTGTAAGCACAACCGCGGTGTTAGAACCCTCAGATAATTCAAATAACACAATATCATCTCGATCTTTATATTTGATTCCTGCCGCAGTTGTAGCGATTCGGATTCCAGATATAGGAAGCAGTTTAGATGGGGCTAGAAGTGTGATTGCCATTGTTAACTGTAACTCGCCTCAAGGAAAATAAACAAAATATTATTTTATTCAAACTTCAAGCATGTTTATTAAGTTAACTTGCCATGGCATTGTTTGAATTTCTTACCTGAGCCACAGTGACAAGGGTCATTGCGACCTAATTTTTTATCCTTACGCTTATAAGGCTCTTGTTTAACCTGCTCTTCTACCTTTGGCACAACTTCCTGCTGCTCTGGATGCAAAATATCATCCGCTTGTGCATGCTGATATTGAATATTTTCTGGCACTTGTTGTGCAGCTTCCATGGCTTTAATTTCTTCTAAAGTTGGAAGCTCCACTCGGGAAATTAATGAAATAGTCTCATGCTTGATTTGCTCGAGCATTTCTTCAAACATACCAAAAGCTTCACGCTTATATTCCTGTTTAGGATTTTTCTGCGCATAGCCACGCAAACCTATTCCTTGGCGTAAATAATCCATTGCTGCTAGATGTTCTTTCCAACGGTTATCTAATACCTTTAACATCATATCTTTTTCAAGTCTGCGCATAATGTCAGGCCCGACACGATCTTGTTTTTCCTGAAATAACTTTGCTACACGTTGATGAATTCTTTCACGCACTTCTTCTTCAGCTACAGAGTCCTCATCATCTAACCACTTCTGAATTGGTAACGACAATCCATAATCATTTTTAAATGCAGCAGTCAAACCCTCAATATCCCATTGTTCATCCATACTGCCTGCAGGCAGGTACTCATTAATCGAGGCATCAACAACATCTTCACGAATAGCCACTAGGTTTTCTGATATATCTTCTTCCACCATAAGATCACGTCGTTGTTCGTAGACAACTTTACGTTGATCATTGGCAACATCATCATATTCAAGTAGATTTTTACGAATATCAAAGTTATGTGCTTCAACTTTACGCTGCGCATTCTCAATGGCTTTGGATACCCAAGGATGTTCAATAGACTCACCCGATTGCATGCCTAACTTTTGCATCAATCCTCGAACCTTGTCGGATGCAAATATACGCATGAGGTTATCTTCCATCGAAAGATAAAAACGACTAGAACCTGGATCACCTTGACGACCCGAACGACCACGTAATTGATTATCAATACGACGGGATTCATGCCGTTCTGTACCGATTATATGTAGCCCCCCAGAATTGATTACCGCATCATGTCGCTTTTGCCACTCAGCTTTAATAGAATCCGCTTTACTAGAATCATCAAGTTGTTGTAATTCAGCATCTAAACTACCACCTAAAACAATATCAGTTCCTCGCCCTGCCATATTAGTAGCAATGGTTACCTTACCCGGCATACCTGCTTGAGTAATAATGTGCGACTCTTTTTCATGCTGCTTAGCATTCAATACCTGGTGCTCAATATTCGACTTTTTCAGTACATTTGAAATCAACTCAGATGATTCAATTGAAGTCGTACCCACTAAAACAGGTTGTCCCCGCTGCGCGCAATTTTTTATATCTTCAATAATCGCATCATATTTTTCATTTAAGGTTAGGTAAACCAAGTCTCCCATATCATCGCGAACCATATCTCGATGTGTTGGTATCACAACTACTTCTAAACCATATATAGATTGAAACTCAAATGCTTCAGTATCCGCTGTGCCAGTCATGCCAGAAAGCTTGTTATAGAGACGGAAATAATTTTGAAAGGTAATCGAAGCTAAGGTTTGATTTTCATTTTGTATATTCACACCTTCTTTTGCTTCTACGGCTTGATGCAAACCATCAGACCAACGTCGACCAGGCATGGTGCGACCTGTAAATTCATCAACAATAATGACTTGCCCATCTTGAACAATGTAATCTACATCTTTTTGAAATAGGGCATGAGCACGCAATGCTGCATTTACATGATGAAGTAAACCAATGTTAGTAGTGTCATAAAGTGTTTCATCTTCACCTAACAAACCCTGCTTACTTAACAAGTCTTCAATATTTTGATGGCCTTCCTCAGTCAGGAAAATTTGTCTACTTTTCTCATCAACACTGTAATCCCCAGGACCCTCTTCTTCATGCTGCACAACTAGCTTTGGTACCAGTTTGTTAATGGCAATATACATATCAGAATTTTCACCTGAAGGGCCAGAGATAATCAAAGGTGTTCGCGCTTCATCAATTAAAATTGAATCCACTTCGTCGACAACAGCAAAATTTAATTCGCGCTGCACACAACCTTGAATAGAAAATTCCATATTGTCGCGCAGATAATCAAAACCAAATTCGTTATTGGTGCCATAAGTTATATCTTCCGCATAGGCTTGCTGACGCTCTTCATGCATCATGCCGCCAGTTACCACACCTACATTTAGACCGAGAAATCTGTAAACTTGGCCCATCCATTCTGCATCTCGTTTGGCTAAGTAATCGTTAACCGTAACCACATGCGCGCCTTTGCCAGAGAGAGCATTTAAATATACTGGTAGCGTTGCAACGAGCGTTTTACCCTCGCCTGTTCGCATCTCGGAAATTTTGCCATCATTTAGCACCATGCCACCAATAAGTTGCACATCGAAATGTCGCATCCCTAAAACACGACTGGCTGCTTCACGCACCGTGGCGAATGCATCAGGAAGAAGCTCTTCTAGAGTAGAACCATTGCTAAGTTGATTACGAAATTCAGCGGTTTTGTTTTTTAATGCCTGATCATCAAGTGCCTTATAAGCATCTTCCAGATCATTAATTTGTTTAACCGCTTTAGTATATTGATTAACCAGTCGCTGGTTGCGACTGCCAAATAACTTCTTTGTGACCTTTTGAAACATATTTTATAATGTGCGAGAGATAATAATATTACTGAATAAACAGTAGAGAAGAATGCCCGCTTTCTAGATGGCTAAAACAAAACTGCAATACGAGCTGACTCTACCAATGCAAAATTAGGTAAATAAATATAAATTTAAAGTATATGAAGCAAGCTAAGAATTATACACTAGCCCGAATGAAAGGAATCTACAAAGTTGTTAAAGCCTTGATCTGATTTTTTGCTTGCTGCTTCCCTAGTCGACAAACTTCATAGGGTCGATACGAGTTCCGTCCTTAATAACCTCGAAATGCACATGAGGGCCGGTTGAACGACCTGTGCTACCGAGCTTAGCGATCACTTGACCACGCTTTATAGCCTCGCCCACCTGTACATGAATCATCTGGTTATGGCCATAGCGTGTTACATAGCCATTACCATGATCTATCTCTACAAGATAGCCGTACCCTCCTTTTTCATCAGCATGGGTAACCACTCCACCTGCAACCGCAACAACATCGTTGCCCGCCTTTCCAGCAAAATCCACACCTTTGTGTGTTTCAGTCTTGCCGCTGAAAGGGCTTGTACGTTTGCCAAAATATGAGGAAATCCAACCATGAATAACAGGTCTGCCTTGTGGGCGAGTTTCTTGTTCTAACTTTTCATCGATTAGTAAATCGTTGAGCACGCGTAATTGGTATTCACGATTATCAATTTCAGTATTCAATCTTGCTAGTACTGCATCGATCTCCATATCAACCTGTGCTTCGCCATCGGATGATGAATTTGGACCACCAAGACCTGGAACCGAATCAAAACTAAACTCATCTGCATCCAAGCCAGCCATATTAACCAACATATTACCTAACGCATCAATGCGATTTACATGCGCTTGTAATAAACCCACTTTCGTAGTCAATGCATCCACATGGGTTTCACTTTCACGTTTGGCAATCGTTAAACGTTCTTTTTGTGCACTGACATCAGCTTTCCACTCACTTAAGATTGTCTTATGACCAAATGAGATGCCAAGCAAATAGCCCCCACCCAATAGAACTGCAGAAAGTGTAATTAAGCCCAAAAACACACCAATCTTATTAAAGCCATGCAATGAATTTGCATAGATATGATTTGTTCGCGGGCGCGGAAAAATGATAATGTTCATCTAACTATTTTTATACTTATTATTTTATTTATAGGTTCTTGTTCATTCATAATTAATTACATCCATGTAAATAATCTGATGCAAAAATTTTATTCCTACATCAGTGTAGACCTGCAAAAAAAAGCAAAACTGCTACATAGACTCACCCTGAGTATAAGAATGCAGTTGCCTGAAGACCTAGCCAGTCACTGTTGGGTTGCAGGTATCGACAATCGCACCCTTACGATCATTACAGATGATCCTAATCGAGCGAGCGTTATTCGATTCCAACAACGTGAGATATTGAAGCAACTGAATCAAGAACTAAGTCTTACTGTAAAGGAATACTTGAATCAAATAAAGGTTAAAATATGTAACGTTATCAATGGCGTAAATCATCCGACGAATGCCGAAATTTTGTCTAAAAATAGCGCAAATCTCATCAATCAGTGTGCGAAAAATATCAAGGACTTAGAGCTTCAAAAAGCGATGCAGAGACTCGCAAAAAGAGGCTTAAAAGAAACGGAGAAGTAATTCATTTTCAATAACCATTAAAGGTTAATGGTTATTGAAAATGTGCAGAATTGAATGACAAATAAGTCTATTTGAATTGTTATGAACTAGCGCTGATTGGTCGACTATAGAAAATAGGCACATTTTCTTCATCGTCTTCAAAAGTCACTTCTTCCCAGGCATCGGTAACAGAGACTAATTTACGTAACAATTTATTATTTAATGCATGACCGGATTTATAGCCACTAAAAGCACCTATTAAGCTATGTCCTAACAAATATAAATCACCAATGGCATCTAGAATTTTGTGTTTAACAAATTCATCTTCGTAACGCAGACCATCTTCATTAAGAATACGATGATCATCAACTGCAATGGAGTTGTCTAAGCTGCCACCCAAGGCAAGGTTCTTTGAGCGTAGCGTTTCAAAATCTCGCATAAATCCAAATGTACGCGAACGCGAAACCTCTTTAACAAAAGATGTGGTTGAGAAATCAAGTTCAGCTTTTTGTGGTGCAGCTTTGAAAACTGGATGATCAAAATCGATAGTGAAACCAACTTTAAATCCATCAAACGGATCAAAACGTGCCCACTTATCATCTTCTTTTATTTCCAGTGCCTTTATAATACGAATAAACTTCTTCGGTGCATTTTGCTCAATAATTCCTGCCGACTGAACCAAGAACACAAAAGGTCCTGCACTGCCGTCCATAATCGGCACTTCAGGAGCACTCACATCGACATAAGCATTATCAATACCAAGCCCTGCAATTGCAGACAAAAGATGCTCTACAGTTGAAATACGTACTTCGTCAGATACCAGAGTGGTTGAGAGACTCGTATCTCCAACATTTTCAGGACTGGCTTTAATTTCTACGGGAGGATCGAGGTCAATACGCCTGAACACTACACCTGTTTCAACGGGAGCAGGTCTTAAGGTTAAATACACCTTTTTACCTGTATGTAAACCCACCCCAGTGGCACGAATTACATTTTTTAGCGTTCTTTGTTTTATCACGGACTGTAAATCCTATTCGATCGCAGTTAGAAAATGGACACCCCTATATGGATGTACCATTCAGAGTAATAGCGCCATCATTTCAGCTGCATGAAGACGCCACTTAAAAAACCGCGACATTATTACACAAATCCTACAAATACGTCGCCTCGGGAGTTTGAGCCCTTAGCTGTAATTTGGTTCCGTTTAACCTGTTAAGTTAAGAAGCCTAATAAACTAATCTACCTATTAGTCAGCCTGTCTGCGCAAGAAAGCTGGAATATCCAAGTAATCCAAGTCATAGTCATCTTCTTTCTCACTTACTGTAGCTTTAGCACGATTTTCCGTACGTATCGCAACCGGAGCTTCCAGCTCTTCTTCAAGCCCAGTAACTGATGGATCCTCAATTACCTTTTTCGGCTGTGTTTCCACCAATTTCACAGCTGGTCGAGCAGGCATGGAAACTCTTGGAGAACCAATTCCCGTCGCTACTAGAGTTACTCGTAGATCATCCGCCATGGATTCATCAATCACTGTACCTACGACTACCGTCGCATCATCAGAAGCCAAGCCTTTAATATGGTTGCCCACCTCTTCAAATTCACCGATTGACAAGCTACTGCTTGCAGTTACATTTACTAGAATGCCTTTAGCACCAGAAATATTGATGTCTTCTAGCAATGGACTTGAGATTGCAGATTCCGCTGCTTCGCGTGCACGCTCAGTACCAACTGACAAACCAGAACCCATCATCGCCATACCCATCTCGGACATAACGGTTCGTACATCAGCAAAGTCGACATTGATTAAGCCCGGACATGTAATTAATTCCGCAATTCCTTGTACCGCACCATGCAGCACATCATTTGCAGATTTAAATGCTTCAAGCAAATTTGTATCTTTACCTAAAACCGTTAATAACTTTTCATTTGGAATTGTTATTAATGAGTCAACATGTTTGCTAAGTTCTTCAATACCGGTGTCAGCAATTTGCATACGCTTGCCACCTTCAAATGGAAACGGCTTGGTTACCACAGCAACGGTTAATATTCCTAACTCTTTAGCCACTTCAGCAACCACCGGTGCTGCACCTGTACCGGTACCACCACCCATGCCAGCAGTTATAAACAACATGTCAGCACCTGCAATCACATCATGAATGCGATCACGATCTTCAATAGCCGCTTCACGACCCACTACAGGGTTCGCCCCAGCGCCTAACCCTTTTGTAATTTCGCTACCCAACTGCATAACGGTTTTTGCATTGGTATTTTTCAGCGCTTGTGAGTCGGTATTTGCACAAACAAAATCAACTCCCTCAATTGCCGAGTTAACCATATGCTGCACAGCGTTACCGCCGCCGCCGCCTACACCTATGACTTTAATTACAGCACTTTGACTGTATGCATCCATTAATTCAAACATGATATTTCTCCTCTAGTTACATGCTAAAAATTTAATCTAAATAAACACACCTTGAGTTATTAAAAACTCCCCTGAAACCAATTCTTCATCCTTTTAAATGCAGTACTTATACTTGATTCATTAAATATCGAAGCCTCACCCATTTGTTGATTCCTATGCCCGAACAACAGTAGACCAACACCTGTCGCATGAATAGGATTACGCACCACATCAACCAATCCAGTGATATGTTGTGGCAAGCCTAAACGTACTGGCATATGGAATACCTCCTCAGCCAAATCAACTACACCCTCCATCTTTGAACTTCCACCAGTAAGTACTACACCTGCGGCTACCAAATCTTCAAAGCCGCTGCGACGCAATTCAGCATGTATAAGCGTTAACAATTCTTCATAACGTGGCTCAACCACTTCAGCAAGTGTTTGTCTTGAAAGACGTCTCGGTTCACGATCTCCCACACTTGGCACTTCAATTGTGTCATCTGGATTAGCAAGCTGACGTAGCGCACAGGCATATTTGATTTTAATTTCTTCGGCATATTGCGTTGGAGTTCGCATCGCAACCGCAATATCATTAGTAACTTGATCACCCGCGATAGGTATCACCGCGGTGTGTTTAATTGCACCTTCTGTGAAAACTGCAACATCTGTAGTGCCGCCCCCAATATCTACCAAACAAATCCCCAACTCTTTTTCATCATCAGTTAACACTGAATAACTAGAGGCCAGTTGTTCTAAAATAATATCGTCAACTTCTAAACCACAACGACGCACACATTTGATAATATTTTGTGCCGCACTTTCCGCCCCGGTTACTAGATGCACTTTTGCCTCTAACCGCACTCCAGACATTCCTACTGGTTCACGAATACCTTCTTGCTGATCAATTACAAATTCTTGCGGCATGACATGAAGTACGCGCTGATCAGCTGGAATCGCAACCGCTCTAGCTGCATCAATTACACGTTCTACATCACTGGAAGAAACCTCGCGATCTTTAATAGCTACGATGCCATGTGAATTCATACTTCTTATATGGCTACCTGCGATGCCAGCGTAAACCGAATGTATTTGACAACCTGCCATCAACTCTGCTTCTTCAACACAACGCTGTATTGACTGGACGGTGGATTCAATATTCACCACTACACCTTTTTTAAGACCACGTGATGGATGCGAACCAATACCGACTATTTCTAATTGATTGTCTTCATTTACCTCACCCACAATCGAAGTGATCTTGGAAGTACCAATATCTAATCCAACAATCATGCTTTTTTGAACTTTGCGACTCATAAATTTGGTTCCATTTCTAAATTTTCTGCAAATTGAGAGCTTTTCCATTCAACCGCTAAACCGTTGGTATATCGCAAGTCTACTTTTTTTACCTCATTTAGGTTTTCAGCAAGATATTGCTCATAAGCAGTAACGAATCGTGCAATTTTTTCTGTCACATCACCATCACCAATCGAAATCACTAAACCATCTGCTAACACCAAATGTTTAGACTGGCGCTCATCCTCAAATAAGCCACGCAGTTGCAGCCCCAATGACTTTAGTTGTTGCATACTGATTTCAAAAGTACGTGCTAAATCTTTTGCTCTGATTTCTTCACCATAAAGCATAGGTAAAGTTTGATAGGGTTTAATATCATTCGGAAAAAACAAATCTCCATATGTATTCATCAAACCTGCATCACCCCAACGAGCAATGGGGCTATGTTGCAAAACATTTACACTCAAAGTGTCTGGCCAATATCTTTGTACCGATACTTGATGCACCCAAGTCAATTTTTCTAGCTCTTTCTCAAGCTGATCCATTTGTACGCTTAAAAATCCACCCGCGCTATGTGTGCGAATGATATCTTTTAATGCTCCATGGTCAACCGCATTTAAAACCCCAGTTACTTTTACATTTTCTATTGCAGGCCATGCAGCAATTGCGAAGTGATTATTCCTAACAAAAGCAGAAAAGTACACTATGATTGTAAACAACATAATCACTACAATTACATCCCATGCATCACGTTTTGAAAATGTTTGCACTGCAGTTTTTTTACGACGATTTACATTTCTTTTTATCGTCTTTCTTTTTCTGGTATAACGTTTTTTTCTATTCATGCTGCACTACACTTGCCAGAAACTGGACTAGAAAATTGATTAGCTAAAGTTTCAGAATCTTCTTTAAAAGAAGTCTGTAAAATTTTAATTGCTAACTCATTAAAGCTAATATTTTTTGCCTTAGCAGCCATAGGTACCAGACTCTGATCTGTCATTCCAGGAACAGTATTTACTTCTAAGAACCAAGGCTGATTGTCTTTATCTAACATCACATCCACACGACCCCAGCCTGTAGCTTCTGTTGCATCAAAGGCTTGAAGCGCGCGAGCCTGAATTTGTTGTTCCAATTCCTCAGATAAACCGCACGGACAATGATATTGAGTATCATTTGATTGGTACTTGGCATCATAGTCGTAGAAAGTGCGAGGCGTCTCCAATCGAATCACAGGAAGCGCAATATCACCTAGTATAGCTACGGTATATTCAGGTCCTTCGATCCACTGTTCAGCAATGACGGCCTCCTCAAAGTCCAGTGCACTCGCCCAAGCCGAAGCGATTTCAGCTTTGCAATTCACTTTCGTCATGCCAATACTTGAACCTTGTGAAACTGGCTTGAAAATCATTGGCAAACCAAGCTCTGCGAGCAATTCATCCTCACTTAGGTCATCACTCAAAATGCGATATTTTGGAGTTGGTATTCCGCAGCCATGCCAAATTTGTTTGGTCATTAATTTATTCATGCAGATACTAGATGCCATCACACCACTACCGCTATATGGCATACCGATTACCTCTAAACCACCTTGAATACAGCCATCTTCGCCAAGCGGCCCATGTAAAGCAATGAATGCACGCTCATACTTACCGGCTTGTAATTTTTCAAATACGTCGATTGAAACATCAATCGCTTCTGCATGCACATTTGACTCTTTTAGCGCAGTTAATATTGCTGAACCACTTTTTAATGAGATCTCACGTTCCGCAGACGGTCCACCCATCAATACTGCGACTTTGCCAAAATGTAGTTGATTAGGTTTTGGCATTACGCAGCCTCACCAATTATTCTGACTTCAGGAATTAATGAAACTCCATGCTCACTTTCAATTGTGCTGCGAACATTAAGAATTAAAGATTCAATATCAGCTGCAGTCGCATCGCCTAAGTTAAGAATAAAGTTTGCATGCTTGGTTGAGATTTGTGCACCACCTATAGTTTTACCTTTTAGATCACAAGACTCTATTAATCGTGCTGCAAAATCATTTTCAGGGTTTCTAAACACAGAACCACAGCTTTTGTTACCAATTGGTTGAGAAGCATTGCGTTGATCTAATAATTCACGGATCTTCTGTCGTGCTTGTTGACCATCTCCTGAGGCAAATTTAAATGTAGCTGCAATGAACCATTCTTCACTAGGCTTTTTGACAGAGCGATAACCAATTTCAAATTCGCTTGGACTTCGTATATGCAACTCACCATTACGATCGATAGTTTCCACCTCTAAAACATGATTCCAAGTTTCGCTACCATAAGCTCCAGAATTCATTGCCAATGCACCGCCTATTGTGCCTGGTATACCAGCAAGAAATTCAGCTCCAACTAAATTATTCTCCGCACTAAAGCGAGCTAATTTTGCACAAGACACACCCAACTCAGCACATATTAAATTACTCTCTATTTTTTCCAAGTTATTAATACAACCCTTCATAACAATCACAACGCCTTTCACACCACCATCCCGCACTAATACATTCGTACCTCTACCTAACCAGGTAACCGGTACTGACGTATCCAAGGTTTTCATATACTTCTGCAAATCAGCTAAATCTTCAGGCTGAAAAAGTATTTCTGCTGCACCACCTACTTTCCAACTAGTAAATCGAGCTAAAGAAACCCCTCTCTCGAGCTTTCCTCGCAGATTGTTATCTTTTAGTTCATTTTCTTGCATCACAATGCTCATACTCAATGCGTTGTAAACGAATCATGCAATGCAGGTGCTATACCGCCAACACTACCCGCACCCAAAGTTAACAGCACATCGTTGTCATGAATTACATGCTCAAGGGTGTTCTGAATTTCAGACATATCTTTAACCAAAATCGGATCCAGTTTGCCGCGTGCACGCAAGGCACGACACAAAGCTGCACTATCTGCACCAACAATCGGCTCTTCATTTGCCGCATACACTTCGCATAACATCAATGTATCAGTTTCATTTAACACATGAACAAAATCATCAAATAAGTCTCGTGTGCGTGAATAACGATGTGGCTGGAAAAGCACGACTAGTCTTTGCTCAGGATATGCTTCACGAGCAGCTTGTATCGTTGCAGCAATTTCGGTTGGGTGATGCCCATAGTCATCGACTAACTGAATTTTCTTACCGCCAATATTAATGATTGGATAGGTTTGAAATCTTCTGGCAATACCTTGAAAATTTTCAAACGCTTCTTGAATGAAATTTTCTTCGACATCAAGTTGTAATGCCACAATCGCAGCTGCCACGGCATTTTGTACATTATGTATTCCAGGCAAGTTTAATACGAATTTAATTGCAGGCTGATTTTCTGGACGCTGTAATTGGAATTTAGTTTGCGTTCCTGAATTCTCGATATTAGTAATTTGATAATCCGCATCTTCACCAAAGCCATAAGTTAAATATGGACGATATATTTTTGGTAATAAGGCTTTTATAGTCTCGTCTTCAACACACAACACGGTCATACCATAAAAAGGTAGATGATGAATAAACTCCAAAAATGCATCTTGTAGATTGTTAAAATTACCATCATAGGCAGACAAATGATCTGAATCGATGTTAGTGACAACAGACATAATCGGCTGTAAATGCAAAAATGAGGCATCGCTTTCATCTGCCTCAGCTACTAAATATCGACCAGCACCCAATTTTGAATGACTTGCAAAACTATTCACTCGCCCACCTACTATAAAAGTCGGGTCCATATCCGCAGTAGCTAAAATCGACGCCACCAAACTTGTAGTAGTCGTCTTACCATGAGTGCCAGCAATGGCGATTCCGTAACGAAAGCGCATTAGCTCAGCCAACATTTCGGCACGCGGTATGATTGGAATACGCTGCTCACGTGCAGCAACAACTTCTGGATTATTTTCTTTTACCGCACTCGATAAAACGACTACATCCGCCCCATCTACATTACTTGCAGCATGCTTATCAAACACGGTAGCGCCAAGGTTGCTGAGCTTACGTGTTATCAGATTTTGTTGTATGTCAGAACCACATACCTTGTAACCAAGATTCACCATAACCTCAGCAATACCACCCATACCAGAACCACCAATACCAACAAAGTGCACTTGTTTAATTCTGCGCGTAGCAAATTGTCCGATGTTAAACGTCATCGCTAAAAATCTTTAACCATGCTTATGTTTTCATCGTCTTTACCTAAGCAGGCTCGAATACAAACTTTTGCAACATCCCTAGCAGCCTGTGGTTTTGCAAAAGCACCCGTCGCTTCTGCAAAAGATCTTAATTTTTTACGATTGGTTAATAAGTCTCGCAACATTTTTGCAAGACTTTCAGCAGTAAGCTCTTTTTCGGCAATCATCAATGCGGCCCCTGCATTTACTAGTGCACCTGCATTTGCAGTTTGATGATCATCTACAGCATAAGGGTAAGGAATTAAAATTGCCCCTACGCCTGCAACCGATAATTCAGCTACGGTTATTGCACCAGCACGGCAAATTACTAAATCAGCCCATGCATAGGCTTGTTGCATGTCATTGATAAATGCGTCTATGTGAGCACTTACACTATGTGATTCGTAATGCTCAAGTGTAGATCTATGTTTACGCTCGCCAGTTTGATGCCAAATTTCAGGATGCATATCAGCTGGGAGTTCTGCTATTATCTTCGCCATCGCAGCTGGCACCGTTTCATTTAATGCTTGCGCACCTAAGCTGCCACCAAATACAAGCACTCTTAATGGACGATCATTTGGATCTGCAATTTTATACTGACGTTGTAGTTGAGAAATTTCAGCTCTTACCGGATTGCCCAATACTTCGACATTTTTGCGTACAAATGTACTGGGGAAGCCAGTAAGTATTCGTTTTGCAAATGGTGCTAATAATCTATTCGTTAAACCTGCAATTGCGTTTTGCTCATGTATGATCAGAGGCTTGCGCAACAATGCAGCGATCAAGCCACCAGGACCTGCAACAAACCCACCCATACCTAATACTGCACAAGGACGATGTTTAAGCAATAACCATGTTACTTGCAAACTCGCTAATGCTAATTTGAATGGCGCCAACACATAAGTAGCAAGACTTTTGCCTCGCAATCCATTCACTGCGATCCATTCTATCTTGTAACCTGCATTAGGAACCACTTTAGCTTCAATACCACGTTTAGTGCCGACCCAAATTATTGGCACGGATTGCAATTCAATTTGCTTGGCAACTGCAAGTGCTGGAAATACATGACCCCCAGTACCGCCAGCAAATATCATTACAGGTGAACGTTGAGTCGACATAATTATCTGCAATATCATCACCTACGTAATGATTTTGCATGCCCCTCCATATAAACACGCGTAAGCAAACCAATCGCCATACACACGACTAACAAACTACTTCCACCCGTACTTATAAAAGGCAGAGTAAGCCCCTTAGTAGGCAATACACCTGTGTTTACTCCAATATTGATAAACGCTTGTAGGCCTAACCAAATTCCTATGCCGTAAGCAATTTGCGCACCAAATTTCATACCTTTCTTTTCCACCATTTTGCCAATCGCAAAGCATCGATAAATTAAAAGTACAAATAAGGCTAAAACAGCTGATACCCCAAGCAACCCCAACTCTTCTGCAATCACCGCAAATACAAAATCAGTATGAGCCTCAGGCAAATAAAATAATTTTTGTACACTTGCACCTAGACCTAAACCAGACCATGCACCACTACCAATAGCAATCAAAGATTGAGTTAATTGAAATCCTGATCCAAATGGATCAGACCATGGATTTAAAAATGCCGTAAAACGCTCAACTCGATAAGGAGATGAAATTGCGACAAATCCCATTGAGATTGCCGAGGTCATTAACAAGACTCCAAATTTCCAAAATTTAACACCCGCCAGATACAGCATTCCCAATGCAGTAATCAACAGTACCATTGCTGCACCAAAGTCAGGCTGTAGTAGTAAAAACGTAAATAAAACTACTAAGACGAGCATAGGTTTAACAAAGCCAATAAATGATTCACGAATTTGTTTGCCCTGCCTGACCACATAACCCGCGAGATATACAATCAGCAAAAGTTTTACGACTTCAGAAACCTGTAATCCAAATGGACCAATCGCTAACCAACGAGTACTACCGTTTACCGTTCTACCCAAGCCTGGAATTAAAACTAATAACAGTAAAATCACCATAAATAACAATATCGCCATACCAGAATTTTCCCAGTGTGCTAGGCGAACTTTTGTTAAAGCAAAACCGGAAAATATACCCATCAACGCAAATATAAATTGCCGCTTAAAGTAATAGAGTGGATCTCCTGTAGCACGATCAGCAATTTCAATTGAAGAAGATGCAACCATCACTAAACCAATACCAAGCAACATCACAACCGCAAACATAAGTTTAGTGTCACAATATTTAACCAACTCAATATCAAAACTCATAGCTTTTTTACCTGCTGCCTGCTTAGCCGATCTCATAATAAAAGCCCTTGCACACAATTCTCATAATCATGACCACGCTCAATATAGTTTTTATACATATCAAAACTTGCACAAGCAGGAGACAATAGGACTTGATCGCCTGCTATCGCATTTTTATGTGCCAACTCAACGGCTTCACTCATTGATTTAACTAAATCTAGTGGTACCGCTCCTTCAAGCTCATGTTGCAATATATTTGCATCTTGCCCTAACAAAATTACATGCTTAGCATGCTTAGCAACCGTTTCTTTTAAAAGTGTTAAATTACCACCCTTCAAAACTCCACCCGCAATCAAGATAATATTTTTATTTAGGCTACGCAGGGAGCTTATCGTAGCGCCGATATTGGTTCCTTTTGAATCATTAACCCAATACACTCCGTTTTTCTCTGCAACTAAAGCCAAACGATGCGGTAAACTTTCAAAGTTTTTAAGCTTGCTTAACATTTTTTGCATCGGTAGTTTCAATGCATAACCAATAGCTAAAGCTGCAAGCGAATTTAAAACTCCTGACTCACCTGGCAACGCAAGCTCGCTAACCGACAACAAACGCTCTTCACCTAATGCTAAAAACGAGCATTTATCCTCATTAATAACTCCAAATTCACCTTCTGCAGGTTGTCCTAAACCAAAAGAAACAACACCACCAGATGTTTGCATACGCGATACGTATTCATCATCACGATTAATTACACTGATCTTTGCATTTGAATAGATGTGTTCTTTAATTTGTGCATAACTATCTACATCGCCATGACGATCTAGATGATCCGGCGAAATATTAAGCACTACACTCACATCAGCTTGCAATGACTGCGTAGACTCAAGTTGAAAACTCGATAATTCCAATACGAAAAGTTCTGCGTCGTCGTGATTAAGTAAATCTAATGCGGGTGGGCCTAAATTACCGCCAGCATAAGCAATCACATTCACTGACTTTGCCATTTCAGTAAGCAAACTTGTCACTGTGCTTTTACCATTTGATCCCGTAATCGCTACAATCGGTTTTGTTGTACTTCGAGAAAATAATTCAATATCACCAATACACTCACAACCATCGGCTGCAACAGCCTCTCTAATAACATCCTGATTAATATCTATGCCAGGGCTTACGATGACTTGTGTTGCCTGTGTAAACACACCTGGAACAAATTCACCCAAATGAATTGTTGCACCAGGAAAATGCTGCTTGAATATTGAAAGCTGTGGTGGACTCGGGCGTGTATCAAACATTGAAAAAGCAATATTCTGTTTACTTAAATGCTGTGCAACAGACAATCCGGTCTCACCAAGACCAATCACAACTGTTTCACCAACGTTATCAACATCATATTTTTGCAAAGCTAAACCCATTCCTTATCGAAGCTTCAAGGTTGCCAAACCAATTAATACTAAAATAACCGTAATAATCCAAAAACGAACGATGACTCTTGGCTCTGGCCAGCCCTTAAGTTCAAAATGGTGGTGCAATGGCGCCATCTGAAATATGCGCTTTCCAGTGAGTTTATAAGAGATGACCTGCATCATTACCGATACCGTCTCAAGCACAAACACTCCACCCATAATTACTAAAACAATTTCCTGTTTAACCAGCACTGCCAAAACTCCCATAGCAGCACCAAGCGCAAGCGCACCCACATCACCCATAAACACTTGAGCGGGATAAGCGTTAAACCAAAGAAACCCAAGGCCTGCGCCTACTGTTGCTCCGCAGAAGACAACCAATTCACCTGTCAACGGCAAATGTGGAATAGACAAATAATTAGAGAAGTTTGTGTTGCCACTAACATAAGCAAACACACCTAAAGCACCTACAACCATTACCACTGGCATTATCGCAAGTCCATCCAAACCATCGGTGAAATTAACTGCGTTACTAGAACCAACAATTACTAAATAAGTTAGCAACACAAACCAAGCACCTAAAGGGATAACAATATTTTTAAAAAACGGTACATATAAATTTGTCTCTTCCGGCAAACTGGTTGTGTAAAAGATAGCTAATGCAACCCCTAAACCAATTGCCGATTGCCAAAAATATTTACCTTTAGCAGAAAGACCCTTGCTAGACCGACTTATCAACTTCTTTACATCATCTACCGCACCAACCAAGCCAAATAAAAAGGTAGTAACAAGAACAAACCAAACATAGCGGTTAGATAAGTCACTCCACAAAAACGCACTCACTAATATTGATACTAATAAAAAAGCTCCACCCATAGTCGGTGTACCGGCTTTTGCTAGATGTGTTTGTGGACCATCACTTCTTACATTTTGATTCACGCTATAACTAGTAAACTTGCGAATCATAATTGGACCAGTAATAAAACATATTGTAAGCGCAGTAAGCACGCCCAAAATAGAACGCAAGGTTAAATACTGGAACACATTAAAACCAGAATGAAATTGTTCTAAATACTCAAAGAAACTAAGCAACATGTTCGTTATGTTCCATATTATTTTGGCCGTTAGCCTTGCCATTCAATTTTTTATTTGTGGTAATTTTATTTGTGCGAATACCCGCAACAATTTTTTCCAGTTGCATCGCACGCGACCCTTTAACCAAAACACACACACCTGCAGATAATTCTTCTTGCAGCTTCTCTATAAGTTTTGAGTGGCTATTGAAATGTGCTGCTCCTATACCAAATTCTTCGACACTATGTTTGGTTAGCTCCCCATATGCGAACAATCGTGTCACCCCAAATTCCTTAGCAATTTCAGCTGCCTTTTTATGCATAAAAACACTTTCATCACCTAGCTCACCCATGTCTCCTAACACCAACCAATGCTCACCTGGTTCTTGCGCTTGAACATCTAATGCTGCAGCTAAGGATGCGGGATTTGCGTTATAACTATCATCCAATACGCTAGCGCCAGCCAGACCCTCAACCATCACAAGACGACCTGGTACCACTATAGTTTTTTCAATACCAGTTTTTATGTCTTCAAGATCCAAACCCAGCGCCAAGCCGACTGCAGTTGCAGCCAATGTATTTAGCAATGCATGCATACCGGGTACTTGCGGCTTAACTCGGATCTCACCTATAGGCGTGATTATCTCAACCTGATCGCTAGAGATTTGTTTGCCACTAACGTCTGCATGCTTCTCTATTCCAAAGCTAATTTGCATGCGGTCACCAATAAATTTCTCTAACTCTTCCCTATAGTGTTCATCTGCATTAACCACTGCGACACCATTTGCGCTTAAGTTTTGATACAACTCGGCCTTTGCATGCGCTACACCTTCAATTGACCCAAACCCTTCTAGATGGGCTGGTCCAATATTAGTAATCACCCCAATATTCGGCTCAGCAATTTTTGCTAAAGCTGCAATTTCCCCAGCATGGTTTGCGCCCATTTCAATAACAGCGAAACGATGGCTCTCATTTAAATTACTCAGAGTTAATGGCACACCAATATGGTTATTTAAATTACCCACTGTAGCTAAAACGTTTCCTTGGGTGCTTAATATTTGTTTGATTAATTCTTTTACTGAAGTTTTACCATTTGAACCAGTGACACCTATAACCGGTAAGCTAAATCGTTTTCGCCATGCGGCTGCTAATTGCTGTAAAGCCTTATAGGTATCGTTAACCACAACTTGTGGAATAGTGGTAATCACTTTTTGTTGCACTAACACAGCCGCTGCTTTGCGAGCTTTGCCAGCTTCGATCATTTCATGCGGATCGTATGAATCGCCGACCAAAGCAATAAACAAAACACCGGCTTGCATATTTCGTGTGTCCGTAGATAATCCATCCACTGACACATCATCTCCATACAATTGGCCTTTAGTAATTTCTGCAATTTCAACTAAATTTAATTTCATAAAGCTTCTTGCAATATATCAATAGCAACTTGTTTATCATCAAAGGGTAAATGATTGCCCTTAACAATCTGCACTGCCTCATGACCTTTGCCGGCAATTAACACCATATCTTCGACACCTGCATGCCTAATCGCATATTCGATTGCTTTTTGTCGATCATGGATTAATGAATAACTTGTTGATGAAGAAAAACCTAACTGTATTTCATTAGTAATTTCTTTTGGATCTTCAAAGCGTGGGTTATCATCCGTAACCACTGCCACATCTGCATGTTTTTCTACTGCTTGTGCCATCAATTTGCGTTTGCCTTGATCACGATTTCCTCCGCAACCAAATACACACCAAAGCTTGCCTATACAATGTGCTCTAAGAACTTTCAATACATTAATAATCGCTTGTGGAGTATGCGCATAATCAATGACTACAGCTGGTGAACTTTTTCTTCTTGAATTTTTTTTAGGCGTAATAAATTCCATTCGACCGGGAACGGTGCTCACTTCAGATATAGCATTCACTGCTTTATTAAACTCAACGTCACTTGCAAGCAAAGCTCCCATCACAGCGAGCAAATTACTGATATTAAATTTTCCAAATAATCTAGTTTTTAATTTCGCTTTACCCCAACTAGACTCAATTTCAAAACTCGTTTCATCAGCAACATGTTTGATATTGGTAGCGTTAATATATAACCCTGTGTTGATTGCATTTGATTTAATCGAATAGGTAATTACATTCAGTCGAGGCGAGAACTCCTGAGCCAAGCGCATACCAGCTTCATCATCGATATTAATTACTGCATTTTTTAGATTAGTAATTTGAAATAACAATCGTTTGGAATTGAAGTAATCGTCAATGGTGCCGTGATAATCCATATGGTCACGACCCAGATTGGTAAACACAGCCGTATCAACTTCAACACCATTTAATCTACCTTGGCTCAAACCATGTGACGAAGCTTCCAACACCGCATTGATTACCTCATTCTCATTTAGGTTGTTCAACAAACCATGCATTCGCACTGCATCAGGTGTGGTATGGCTCGCATCATCAAGATTCGGATATACACCATAACCTAATGTACCAATTACTCCACACGGAAGATCAAGCTGCTTTAAAGCTTGTGCGATAAATTGGCTTACCGAAGTTTTTCCATCTGTACCGGTTACGGCAATGACATTCATTTGTGCTGATGCATTATTGTAAAAACGTTGGCAAATTAGCCCAAGTTTCTGCTGTAAATTATCGATTTCTAGACAAGGAGTATTCCTAGGTAATTCATCAATCTTAACTTGTGAACTAGTTTCCCAAGCCAGCGCTGCCGCACCATTGGCAATTGCTTGAGAACTATATTCAAGCCCATGTTGCTGCAAACCTTGTAGAGCAAAAAACAAATCGCCTTTTTTTGTATAGCGACTATCTAAACTTAAACCGCTTATAGAAATGTCTGAATAATCAGCTTGCAACGTCGTCCAGCCTTTTAACAATTTGTCCAAAGGCCATGTAATCGGCGCATTGCTTTGCATAAGTTAACCCGCATGATCTTGTGCTGGCTCAACATGAGCTTGCAGAGGTACTTTATCTGGCGAAATATTAAGTATGCGCAAGGCACCTCCCATTATTTTTGAAAATATAGGAGCTGCAACTTCGCCGCCAAAATACACGCCACTGCTTGGCTGGTCGACCATCACTACCAACACTAATTGAGGATCACTGGCAGGCGCCATTCCTGCAAATACTGAAATATACTTATCTTCTTCATAACCACCTTTTGAAGATTTATGCACCGTACCTGTCTTACCTGCGACGCTATAACCCGGAATCGCAGCACGTGAACCGGTGCCTTCTGATGAAACCACAGCGGTTAACATCGTGACAACTTTATCAACCGTTTGTGGCGAAAAAATGGCGGGTATTTTTTGTTGATTCTTTAATCCCTCATTGGATTTTCGTAACATTGAAACAGGTAAAAGCTTGCCTCCCGAAGCCAACACGGCGTAGGCCCGCGCTAACTGCAAACTTGTTGTCGACATGCCATAGCCATAAGACATGGTTGCGTGTTCAACTTTATGCCAATCATGAAAGCTTTTTAAATGGCCGGACACCTCACCAGGAAACCCCGATTCAGTAGAGTGGCCAATCCCAACAGAACTAAATGTCGACCATAGCTCTTGCGCTGGGATGGTTTGTGCAATCTTGGTAGCACCCACATTGCTAGATTTAAGTATGATTTCGCTCACAGTAAGTGATCCATAATTTTTATGATCTCGAATAGTGAACTCACCAATCTTATATTTCCCCGGTGCAGTATGAATAATGGTGTTTTGTGTATAGCGTTGCGATTCTAATGCAGCAGCAATAGTAAAAGGCTTGATAGTTGAACCAGGCTCATACACATCGGTCACAGCTCGGTTACGATACGTACCACGACTATAACCTTTGCGATTATTCGGATTAAATGAAGGTGCATTTGCCATCGCTAGCACTTCACCGGTTTTCGCATCCAATAAAACTGCTGATGCAGATTTTGCACGATGCTTTGAAAGCTTTGCTTTTAATTCACGGTAAGCAATATATTGAATTCGTTTATCAATACTAAGCACCATATCCTTACCCGGCTCTGGAATACTCATCGCTTCTACATCTTCAACAATGCGACTATAAGAATCCTTAATTACTTTTTTAGCACCCGGCCTCCCTTGCAACCACTTCTCATAAGCAAGCTCGACACCCTCTAAACCGTTGTCATCAATTCCGGTAAAACCCAATACATGCGAAGCAACTTCTGCGGTAGGGTAGTAACGCCGATATTCACGCTTTAAATGTATCCCTCCACTACCTAACTGTTTTAATTTTTCTGCTTGTTGAGGACCAATATGTCGTTTTACATATAAGAACTGACGATTTTTTTTGCTTTGCAACTTTTTGATTAAGCTGTCTGCATCCATATTTAAAATGAGCGAAACATTGCGTATGGCCTTATGACTTTGCAAAGCTTCAAGTGGATTTGCCCACACTGAATAGATAGGCGTGCTAACTGCGAGTAACTCCCCGTTTCGATCTAATATCATGCCGCGATGGGCAGGTATTTCGACTACTCGCAGATGGCGCGCCTTACCTTCCTCCTCTAAAAACTCGTGTTCAAACAATTGCAAATAAACAGATCTAACAAATAAACCACCAAGACCAATCACAAATAAAGACAGCAAAAAAACTCTGCGCATTGAATAAATTGGATTTTTCTTCATATTTTTATAGATGTCTTAACTTAGATATCTCATTGGGTTTTAAGAAAAACCAGTCTTTCTTTATGCACAAGCCCCATATTTAATTTTTCACGGGCAATTTTTTCCACCCTTCCATGCGTAGCCCAAGCGCTTTGTTCTAATTGAAAACGTCCCCATTCAATTTGTAACTCATCAAAATTATTTTGCATGGCTTGTAATTCAATAAATGATTTACGCATTGAATGTTTTGAATACACCACGCCCACACCAGTCGCTACATTGGCAATAAACAAAACTATCACCAACAAAACTCGACCTAACATGCCGCCCACTCCAATACATGTAGTTTTGCACTTCTCGCCCTTGGGTTATTAGCAACTTCATCGTCTGAAGGCTTAATAGCCTTACAAACTCTTTTCAACTTAGCCTTATGCTGTTCAGTAACTGGTAATTTTCGCGGCAGATTCGAATGTGTGTGTTTGCGCAATAAATTTTTTACAATCTGATCCTCAAGTGAATGAAATGTTATTACCAACAATCTTCCCGAGTTCACCAACAATCCTAGACAGTCCTCCAATGCGGTTACGAGCGATTCGAGCTCTTTATTAATAAAAATTCGCACTGCCTGAAAAGTGCGTGTAGCCGGATGCTTTTTCTCATTAGAACGACCGACAACACTTAGCACTAGATCAGCCAATTCTTTTGTAGTAGTCAGAGGCTGCTGCTCACGCCTCTCTATCAAAGCATTGGCAATTCTTCTGCTATAACGCTCCTGCCCGTATTCTTTTAATACTTTTTCTAGCTCAGCCGCACTCACTTTTTTTAACCATTCAGCAGCACTCAAGCCTTCGGTTATGTTCATACGCATATCCAATGGCCCGTCATGCATAAAACTAAATCCTCTATCCGGGTTATCTAATTGCGGAGATGAAACTCCTAAATCAAAAAAAATCCCATTTACCTGATGCTCAAGTTTGTATTGCTTAGCCACTTCTAATATTTGAGAAAAATTCTTTTGCTCTAAAGTAATTCGCGGGTCATTGGAAAATTTCTTTCTTCCATATTCAATGGCCTGCAAATCTTGGTCCATTGCCAAAAGTTTCCCGCCAGAGCTCAGACTTTTTAATATCTCCTCGCTATGCCCTCCACGGCCAAATGTGCAATCAATATATTTGCCATTCGGTTCAATATTTAAAGCTTCTATAACTTCTTTGAGTAATACTGGATGATGCAAAGGTTCAGCATCATTCATTGTTAAATGGAGAGCGTTTCAAGTGCATCTGAAATATCACTTAATTTATTTTCTTCTTTAATCCAGCGTTCACGCATCTTTTCCCAAGTTTCTTGATCCCATAATTCAAACTTGTTTCCCTGACCAATTAACACAGCATGTTTCGTTAAATCGGCAAACTTTCGTAACGGCGGCGGTAGCAACACTCTATGGCTAGCATCTACATCACATTCTGTTGCATGGCCAACAATCAAACGTTGCAAACGCCTGACCTGTCGATCCATACTTGGCAATTGCATAAGCTTTTGATGGATAACGTGCCACTCCGGCATGGGATAAATTAGCAAACAGCGGTCAACATCTACTGTAGTGACTAAATTGCCACCACAACTTTCCTGGATACTTTCGCGGTAGCGAACAGGCAGAGACATGCGGCCCTTGGCATCCAAATTTAGATCGTTGATTCCCTGAAACATAAGTACTGGTCACGGACATTTATTCCATGTTCTCCCACATTTTCCCACTTTTTGACACTATAGGAACAGGGATGTTAGATTGCAAGCGAATACGTAGAAAAAAACCAAAAAAATACATATAAGACAGATAGTTAAGAGGCTTTTTACCCTTAGAAATACAGGGTAATTTGACAAGAACTTACCTAGATTTGGGGGCTTAACAAAGAATGGTAATAATTTAGGTTAAGAGTGTTGAAACATCTGAACTGAGAAGCTCCAAATATGGAGCTAAAAAGATCAAAATCCAGTTTTCTACGACAGCAAATAGAATAGAAATGGAGCCAGCCGATAAGCCGGGTTCTGTCAAGAGCAGTCATTCATCTAGGACTTGCGTCGCCACAAGCCTCGAGCAACCTACCCGGGGACCGCACGGGCCATGCGTTGGATTTCTCCACGCCCCCCTATTTGGTCTTGCTCTAGGTGGGGTTTACCTAGCCACACCTGTTGCCAGCTGCGCGGTGCGCTCTTACCGCACCCTTTCACCCTTACCCAAATTAAAAAATTTGGGCGGTTTACTTTCTGTTGCACTTTCCATGGACTCACATCCTCCAGGCGTTACCTGGCACCTTGCCCATAGAGCCCGGACTTTCCTCCGCAGTACTTATAAATAAGCACTACAGCGACTGCTTAGCTGACTCCATTGATGAAGATAACACACTCACTATGACTTATTTTTAGATTTGTCCAAGCCTAATGAATAAAGTTGATTACGACGTATACCGGTATGTTTAGAAACAATCGCTGCAGCTTCTTTAAGTGGTAGATGTTGCTGTAAATCAAACAAAAGTTGCTTAGCTTTTTCTAACGCTTCAGCATTCTCTGCTACAGTATTACCATGCAATATGAATACAATTTCACCGCGTATTTTTCCATGCTGCTCTGTTAGCCTCTGTTGAATTTCACCCAGTTCAGCACAAATATGCTGTTCATAATGCTTAGTCAGCTCTCGCAATAATGCAGCCTTTCGCTCACTACCCATGACTTCAGTACAGTCTTTTATAGTCGCTTGTATGCGTTGAGCTGATTCATAAAAAACTAGGGTTCGCGTCTCAAAGCGCAGTGTTTTCAGTAACTTTACCCGTTCTGCGGAACTTTTAGGCAAAAAACCTTCAAATATAAAGCGGTCTGTAGGAATTCCTGCAATAGATAATGATGCCGTCAAAGCGCTAGCACCCGGGATAGAACGTACACATATCCCAGACTGTTGAGCCGCTGATACGAGCTTATAGCCAGGATCACTTATCAATGGTGTACCAGCATCTGAAACCAGACCTAGGTCAACACCAGATTGTAGCTGCTCTATTACAGAGGATATTTTTTTAGATT
>CAJHXG010000009.1_pt1 | contig 35372 bp, 33 predicted proteins | sample 9198481 | NCBI WGS metagenome assembly CAJHXG01 (sample SAMEA7708348, study PRJEB35096) | sediment metagenome | biome: marine neritic benthic zone biome [ENVO:01000025]; feature: sediment [ENVO:00002007]; material: shallow marine sediment [ENVO:03000034] sea grass bed [ENVO_01000059] ... | reverse complement strand
GTTGAGCGCGCAGTTAAGACTGGAGTGGAAGGTTATACACCACGAGGATTTCCAACCGTATTTTGGGATATCTTCGGTAAACAAGGTCATCCTGTACGTACCACGGTTTCAGAAATGGGCCCGCTTTTGCTATCCCGCTTGCTGGATCTCAATGATACGCAAGAAGGTGTGTTAAATATCGCCTTTAAATTGGCTGATGATGAAGGCTTATTGCTATTAGATTTCAGTGACCTAAGAGCAATGCTTAACTATGTAGGTGAGAATTCTACAGAACTAACAGTGGACTATGGGAACGTTAGCAAACAATCAATCGGTGCGATTCAGCGGCGTTTATTAGTGCTCGAGCAACAAGGGGCTAAAAATTTCTTTGGTGAGCCGGCATTGGAGCTCAAAGATCTAATGCGCACCAATACAGATGGCAAAGGCTATATCAATTTATTTGCCGCCGATGAGCTGATGCAAAATCCAAGACTCTATTCAACTTTCTTGCTATGGCTGCTTTCAGAATTATTTGAAGAATTGCCAGAAGTTGGTGATCCGGATAAGCCCAAAATGGTGTTTTTCTTTGATGAAGCCCATTTGCTTTTCAACGATGCACCAAAAGCCTTGATTCAAAAAGTAGAGCAGGTAGTTCGCTTGATACGCTCTAAAGGTATCGGCGTTTACTTTGTTACCCAGAATCCAATCGATGTACCTGATGAAGTGCTGGGTCAATTAGGTAATCGAATTCAGCATGCTTTGCGTGCATATACACCTCGTGATAAGAAGGCGGTAAAAGCAGCTGCCACTACATTTAGAGAGAACCCAGATCTTGATACTGAGAAAGTGATTACAGAATTAGGTGTGGGTGAAGCATTGGTGTCGGTACTTGATCCAGATGGTGTACCCACTATTGTGCAACAAACGAAAGTTCGTCCTCCTGAGTCACGCATGGGTCCAGCGACGAAGCCAGAACGTAAAGTGGTCTTTGATCAGAGCCCAATAAAAAATGTCTATGATACAAAAGTGGATCGCGAAAGTGCTTCTGAAAAACTAAAAGCGCGTACAGAAGAAGCCACTAAGGAAACAGAAAAGCAAGCGAATGAAGAAAGAGAGTACAAGGCGAACAAACCTAAAGGTTCTAAAACTACACGAAAAAAGCGCAGTAGTAGAGAAACCACTGCACAAACTGTTGTTAAGAGTGCTACTAAAGTGGTTACTTCACGTTTAGGTCAATCTATTATTCGTGGAATTATGGGCTCGATATTTAAAGGTAGATAGGTATATTTAAAGATGGCAGAGGGTTTACTCAGAAAATGGGAAGTTTGTTTAAATAATGCAGATCTTGAAGGTATTGTTAGTTTATACACTGATAATGCAGTGTTGTGGGGAACATTTTCAGACATTATTCGTGACAATCCTGAGTTGATACGTGAATATTTTGAGGCCTTGTTCTTAAGAGAAAATCTAAAAGTAAAATTTGGATCCTCTAATTTAAGAAGTTTTGGGCAAGCCGCAATATATTCAGGTGAGTATGAGTTTTCATATCAAAGCGATGAAATAGTAAAATGCCCTGCACGATTCTCATTTGTATTCTACAAAGATGAAAGTGGAAGTTATAAAATAATTGACCACCATTCATCTCTTACTCCTGATAGCTGTTTAAAGCAATAAGCCATCTATAATTCTATCTAGTCCTTCATCGATTTTTTCATCAGCAAGAGCCCCATAAGATAAACGAAGATAACATCCATCTTTGATTCCAAAAGCAGAACCTGGAATAGAGGCTACATTATGTTTTTCTATTAACCTTTGTGCAAGTTGCATATCATCTTGCTTGGAATCAATATTTAATAATGTGTAAAACGCACCTTCAGAAGTAGGTTTCTTTTTTAAGCAAGATAAGTTTTTTAGTTTGCTTAACACCATTTCTCGTTTCGCAGACATTGCATTTCTTTTATCTTGTAAGAACTCAGCATCTGTGCTTAACGCACCCACTGCAGCATGTTGTGAAATCACTGGAGGTGAAATAAGGATCGTGTCTTGTATTTTCTTTATTGCAGGTAGTAAATGCTCAGGAATTACCATGTAACCTATCCGCCAGCCGGCAAAACCATAACCTTTGGAAAATGAAAATAACGAAATAGTGTGTTGTTGTGCGTTTTTTTGTGATGCAGCTGAAAAGTGTCGATGTTGTTTATAATAGAAATCTTCATAAGCCTCATCGCTTATGTGGTAAATATTATGTTCTTTACATAGTTGATTAATTTCTAGTAACTCTTGTTTTGTGTATACAGCGCCACTTGGGTTATTAGGGCTGATGGTGACTATAGCTTTTGTTTTGTCGCATATCGCTGATTTGATTTTTTCTATATCTAAATGAAAGTTTTCGTCACATGTCACTAATCTAGGATTGCAACGTTCCATTACTAAAGACATTTCATGGTTGAAATAATAGGGGAGAGGTAAAATTACCTCGTCGCCCGGGTCAGTGATGGCTAAGATTGCAGTGTTGAATGCCATATTTGATCCAGCAGTTACTACTACAGCGTTACCAGAGTCTATTTCAATACCATTGACCACTTTTAATTTGTTAGTCAATGCATGTTGTAGCTCAGGGATTCCTTCAACAGGGCCGTAACGGTTAATAGATTCATCTGTTAAACGCTGTTGCACACTACTAAATGCTTCTGTAGGTGGCCCATAAAATGCAATGCCTTGACCAAATGAGATTGTACCTGGGTTGTTAAGCGTTAATTCGCCTATGTAAGGGATAATAGGGCTTTGCACGGCATCTAGCCGTTTACTGTTTTTCATATTCTGTGAGTTTTTGAGCTAAACTGTTATGCGTCGATATATGTCTGAGACTTTATAAGGCAGTTTATCGACATGATCAATTACCGCAAAATTTACTGCTCCATACATATGTTGCAAATAGTCCATTGCTTCATCATCAATAGTAATGCAAAAAGGATGGATACCTAAAAACTTTGCCTCGATTAATGCACGTCTTGTGTCTTCAATACCATAAGGACCACGGTAACCATCTTGATCGTCGGGACGGCCATCAGAAAGAGTTATTAAAAGTTTGGTACGTGCTTCTACTTGATGCAGTAGTTTGGTGAGATGCCGTATAGGAGCACCCATACGTGTGTAATCTTGTGGCTCAATACCACTAATACGACCTTTAACATCATCGCTATAATCTTCATCGAATGTTTTTATTTTGTATAATTCACAACGTTTATGGGTAGCACCTGAAAATCCATAAATTGCATAACGATCACCAAGAATTTCAAGCGATTCGCAAAGTAAAACTAATGCTTCGCGTTCCATTTCGTTTATCCAGCCGGCAGTAGATCCGCTCATATCAATCATAAACATCACTGCAATATTGCGATCAATCTTGCGTGACTTAGTAAACAAGTCCTCAGATGCTTCCATACCAATTTTGGTGTCAGAGTACGCTTCTATGACGGCGTCTAGGTCGATATCATCGCCAAATGGCTGGCGTTTCATGCGCTTGTCGTCTTCACGCAAGGCCTCAAAGGTTCTGTGTAGATGTTTTAATAATCCGCGGTGTTTATGTTTTGTATTGTTTACAAAATTATTGTGAACAGGTCGGATTTCAACTTCTTTTAAATGACACCATTCTTTTCGATATTTTTGTCTAGAGTGGTCCCATTCGTCATATAGAAATACATCTTCGCTAATTTCTATAGAATCGTTGCTCGTGCTTTCTTCAAGTTCTGACACTTTGTCGTTGTCACCCGCAGCTGCATCTATTAAATAATCATCAGGTATTTCACCAAAGTCTTGTAATATAGATGCAAGGAGTTGTTGTATATCTTCTGGAGTTTCAACTGTTTTTTCATCATACTGCAACTCTATTTTGAGACCATCTGGCATAGAATCATCTTCTATTTCATTAATAGAGAATCCTTTTTCTCCAGTCTCAGCAATAGATTCATCTGTTACTTCGCCAAATTCATTTTCAGTGTTTTGTCGTTTAGATTTTTCCAATTCTTTTTGCAGATGATCAAGTTTATTTGCTAAAGCTTGTTTTTCTTTTTGTGCTCTAGATTCCATTTTTATTCGAGCTTCATGTGGATTTAAAGACCCTTGATAAAATTTATCTAGTGGAGCGTGTTCATCTTTATATACAGCCTCTAAGAAAAACATAGTGTCTTGAACAGTAGCGTCCGGTTCTTTCAGTTTTTCAATGGCTCTTATCCAGGTTTTAGAAAGCTTTGATAAGTCTTCTTCGCAGTTTTGTTTTTCATTTAATGTTTTCATTGCGCGTGCAATGCCAGGCAATTCGCTTTCTATGCGTGCATCTAGCCGTATAGTTTCTAATTTGTGAAATAAAGAGAGCGCACGTTCAGGGTCTTTGAACATTTTTACTAGCGTTTCTACATTCATGCGCCATGTGCCGTACCAAGTTTGCGCCCATTGGTGTACCGCCATGGCTTTATAGAAAGTAAAATTATCTTCTCGATTGCTAAATTGAGATGATACTTCAGGTAATCTAATAGATTCAGTATCAGAGTAAAAAACGTTACTTACTTCAATACCTAGATATCTGCCGCTAAGCCCTATAACAAAGCTTTCTAGAATACGAGATACTTCATCTAAACTTACCGTGCTTGGAGCAAGGCTAAGTGACTGAATATAGTCTTCAACATTGCGCATAGTGTTAATGCAATCATCGAGACCTTTTTCATTATGTATTGCTAATAATTTTTCAATCCAATCATCCCAATTTTCTTCATCAACTAGTTGTAAGCTTTTTGGGGCAAACTGACAAAAATTAAAAGCCAGTTCAACATTGGCGTTACAAAGTTTTTCTATTGAGTTTAAGAAGCGGTCTTGATCGACTTTGGCAAATCCGGCTAGTTCTTTAGCAGGTTCAAATACGCTGCGACGTGTTGAAAGCACTTGGTTAACGAGCAATTCCATGCGCAGCTGGAGTTCACGCACTCCCATGCCTCCATAAGATGCGCTAGAAGTTAGTCCACCTTGACGCTCTAGAGATTTTATATGCCCACCACCTTTGCTGTATGCCGGGATTTCATATTGTTCTTTGCCATCCTTACCGAGGATTTTTTTCCATTGTTTTTTCCAGAACATAGTTAATTCTTTTTTAGGCAGCTTTTTTCAACAAGAAGTCTTTTGCTTGATTAATTTTTGCTGCTAAATAGTCATTGCCACCACGGTCTGGATGTATTTTCTGAATTAATTTTCGGTGTGCTTCAATGATTTCATCTTCCGTTGCGCTGTTATCTACACCTAAGATTCTATGCGCTTCTTCCGTAGTCATTTTAGCGTCTTGTGCAGCATTACTTGTTTTATTACCAGTTTCTGTATTATCTGCTGAAGTATTTGCGAATAAGTTCTTAAAAAGTGGAATAAATCTTATCAAGCCAACAAATTTTTGAAATGAAGCAGCTGCGGCGCCAATTATTGCAAATAAAGGGTGTAATCTTCCTGTAACTGCGAGAATGATCAGTACAACTGCAGCAAGCGCTAAAATGCCTTGTATTTGCTTATTTTTTGGTTGCTTACGAATCCAGCGTAGGAACAATAAAATTCCGATTATTCCGACTATTATTAAAATTTGGTTCATGAAAGCGATTTAATTAATGGCAGTTGTGATTATAGGCTTGCTTATCAGACCTTAGAATCTCTAATAATAGTCAATTATTTAGCCCTAGTTTAACCCAAATTCGTTTTTTGATCGTTTAAGCATGTAAATCTAGTGGAGAAATAAAGGATTGAGCATGAAACGATTAAAATTTAAGTCAGCATTTATATTAAGTTTACTTACTGGCTTGCTAATTGGGCAAGTAGGAGCTACAGCTCATGTGGGTGAAGTTAAAAGTACTATACAAGATCAAGCGGAAGTTGCGGTTACGATCTATAACGATCAACTAGCATTAGTAAAAGATCTACGTACCATTCGCCTTGATAACGGCTTTAATAAACTTGCCTTTCGTGAGGTAAGTGCACAAATGCGACCTGAGACGGCCTTGCTAAGAAGTCTTGATTATTCAGATGGTTTTTATCTCATCGAACAAAATTTTGACTTCGATCTTCTAACTCCACAGACGTTATTAGAAAAATATGTAGGCAAGAAAGTGCTAGTAGTAAAAACTCACCCAATCACAGGCAAAGAGAGCTTATTAGATGCTGTGGTGTTGAGTGTAAATAACGGAGTAGTACTACGTATCGGTGACAGAATAGAGACTGGTGTTCCAGGTCGAATTGTATTTGACGAAGTGCCAGGTAATTTGCGTGATCGCCCTACGCTTGTAATGCAGCTTAATAGTGCAACCACTAAGCCACAACAACTGCAACTAAGTTATTTAACAGGTGGTTTAACATGGAAAGCAGATTATGTGGCTGAATTAGACAAGTCTGATAAATTCGTCGATCTCACAAGTTGGGTAACCCTCACTAATCAAAGTGGTGCGACTTATAAGAATGCAAAACTACAATTAGTTGCAGGTGATGTGAATCGTGTTCAGAACGAGTATAAAGAAGTTAAAAGAAAGTTTGAAATGTTAGCAGAAGAATCGATGGTTGCTGATGCAGGTATGGTTGAAGAAGCTTTGTTTGAGTATCACCTTTATACTTTACAGCGTACAACCACGATTGCAGAAAATCAAACTAAACAGGTATCTTTACTAAGTGCAACGAAGATTCCTGTAAGGAAAGAGTTTTTACTTCAAGGTCAGAATTATTATTATACAAGTTCGTATGGTTCTATAGGTCAAAAATTAAAAGTTGGTGTATTTGTAGAATTTAATAATGATAAAGAGTCTAATCTAGGAATGCCTTTACCTAAAGGTGTGGTGCGTGTTTATAAGAATGATAAATCAGGTAACGCACAATTTGTTGGTGAAGATCATATTGATCATACGCCAAAGAAAGAAGATGTTCGTTTGAAGTTAGGCGATGCATTTGATGTTACTGCTGATAAGAAACAAACTGAATTTAAAAAAGCACATGCGATCGGGAAATATAGATATGCATATACAGCGAGTTTTCAAATTGATCTTAAAAATGCTAAGAACGAGGAAGTAGAAGTGGTGGTGCAAGAGCCGATTCCAGGTGACTGGAAAATGAAAGAGCAAAGCCATAAGCACGAAAAAGTAGCTTCAGGCACTGCGGAATGGAAGATTAAAGTTCCTGCTGAAGGTAAAACGACTTTAACTTACAAAGTGCTGATACGATACTAGTCTAGTAAAGGAGATATCATGAAAAAAATATCATTTCTAGTTACAGCAACACTATTCTTTTTTATTACACAAATAGTAGTTGCAGAAGATGAAATACGTAGCACAATTGAGGATCAGAAAGAAGTTGCAGTAACCATCTATAATGAACAACTTGCATTAGTAAAAGATCTTCGTCAAGTAAATTTATCCAATGGTTTTAATCGACTTGCCTTTCGTGAAGTTAGTGCACAAATGCGTCCAGAAACTGCTTTGCTTAGGAGTATTGATCATCCGAAAGGTTTTCATTTGATTGAACAAAATTTCGATTTCGATCTATTAACTCCACAAAAGCTTTTAGAGAAGTACGTAGGTAAGAATGTTAGAGTTGTAAAAGTGCATCCCACAACAGGAGAAGAGAGAACAGAAGAGGCTGTAGTACTAAGTGTAAATAATGGCGTTGTTCTAAGAGTAGGTAACCGCATTGAAACTGGTTATCCGGGTCGTATTATCTATGATGAAGTTCCGGAAAATTTGCGCGATCGCCCAACTTTAGTGATTTCATTAGAAAGTGGCACTAGTAAGCAACAAGATTTGCAGCTTAGTTACCTAACTGGTGGCTTGGGTTGGAAAGCAGATTATGTAGCTGAGTTAGATGAATCGGATAAATTTGTTGATCTCACAGGTTGGGTAACCCTTACTAATCAAAGCGGTGCTACTTATAAAAATGCAAAACTTCAGTTGGTTGCAGGAGATGTGAACCAAGTGCGTCAAGAAATGCAACCTAGGCGACGAGATGTGCTTATGTCCAAATCAAATGGTGCTGCTGCTGCACCTGCAATGGTTGAGGAAGGTTTGTTTGAATATCATCTGTATACATTGCAACGTCCTACTATAATCTCCAACAACCAAACCAAACAAGTGTCTTTATTAAGTGCTACTAAGGTACCAGTTACAAAAGAATTTTTGCTTAAAGGGCAGAATTACTATTATCGTGGATCATATGGTCAGCTTGGGCAAAAACTTAAAGTGGGTGTATTTGTAGAATTTGAAAACAAGGAAGAGTCTAATCTTGGCATGCCTTTACCAAAAGGTGTTGTGCGTGTTTATAAGAATGATAAATCGGGTAATGCACAGTTTGTTGGAGAAGATCGTATAGACCACACGCCTAAGAATGAAGAGATTAAATTAAAGCTCGGTGATGCGTTTGATGTAACTGCTGATAAAAAACAAACAAACTTTAAAAAAGCAACAGCTATTGGAAAATATAGCCAAGCTCATTCTGCGAGTTTTGAAATCGTATTGAAAAATGCCAAAGATGAAGAAGTAGAAGTAGTAGTGCACGAACCCATACCAGGAGATTGGAAAATGCAGGGCGAAAGTCATGCGCATGAAAAAGTAGCGTCCGGTACAGCAGAATGGAAAATCAAAGTTCCTGCTGAAGGCAAGACGAAACTAAGTTACGATGTGTTAGTCCGTTATTAACTATAAGTCTCTAAATCATGTATAAAGCCAGGGTGGCAGATTGGCTTGGCATGTTTGCCTTGGTCATCATGTTTGGTAGTGCATTCATGTTTACCAAAATATCTGTGCAGGAATACCCGCCCGCTGTAGTGGCTGCAGGTAGGATTATAATTGCTGCGATCATGTTGGTCGCATTATCAATATTTCGCAAAGATTCGTTTACATTTGTAAAAAATCATTGGTTGTTGTTAATTGCTCTAGCATTTTTTGGTTGTTGTTTGCCGTTTTATTTAATTAGTTGGGGGCAACAAACGGTAGATAGCAGTATTGCGGGCATTTTAATGGCGATTAGTCCATTAACGACCATCGTACTAGCGCATTATTTTGTTGCTAACGAACGGTTGACTATAAATCGAGTTGTTGGATTTATATTAGGATTTGTCGGTATCTTGGTGTTGTTTGGACCGACTGCTTTTATAAAATTTGATACAGATTCTGATAGATTAATTGCAATGTTGGCGATACTGGCAGGTGCAATCAGTTACGCGGTGAATACAATAATCGCTAAACGATTACCCAATGAGAGTTTTGTAGCATTATCTGCCATAGTTATGGTTTTTGCTAGTGTAATCATGTTGCCAGCATTATTTATACCCGGCCAGAATTGGCATCTATCATTTCAAAGTGTTGCATTTTTATCATTAGCGTTGCTGGGTATTTTCCCAACTGCTCTAGCAACCATAATATATTTTGCTGTGATCGCAAGAGTAGGGCCGTCATTTTTATCGCAAATTAATTATTTAATTCCTGTTTGGGCCGTTATAATTGGGATCCTATTTTTAAATGAGAGTGTCGGTATTAATGCGATCATGGCTTTAGTGATTATCTTGCTAGGTATTGCAATTGCGCAACGCAAGAACTTATCTTTTGCCCGATTTTAAAGGAATAAAAATATAGGATTAATATATGCAAAAAAATGTTTTGGGTGGAGATTTACAAAGTTGTTGTGATGAATTGTCTACTGGCTACTACCGTAATGGTAGATGTGAAACTGATGTGCGCGATATTGGCATGCATACAGTATGTGCAAATGTAACAAAAGATTTTTTAGAATATTCCAAGTCTAAAGGGAATGATTTGACAACGCCTTATCCAGATGCAGAGTTTCCAGGATTAAAGCCTGGAGATAAATGGTGTCTGTGTGTACAACGTTGGATAGAGGCTTTGGAAGAAAATAAAGCTCCTAATATTTACTTACAAGCAACACATAGTTCGGTGTTGGAATTTGTTGAACTAGAAGTATTGGCGAAGTATGCGCTAGATAGGAACTAGCCAAAATTTACTTTCTAGAGATAAATTTTTCAAGTGCTTCAGGTTTAACTGGGCCAGGATTATGTCCGACTAACTGACCTTGAGGGTTAAACATCAAAAATGTCGGTGTGCCACGTAGCGGTTCTTCAGTGGCAGATTCGTAATTAAATGCAACGACAGTGATCTCTCCAATTAAGTTGTCAAACGTCATAGGCATTTCATTAATGTGTTCAGTAATTGAGTCTAGTTTTGAGTAACCATCAAGCGAAACACCAATAACCTTGGCATCTACATCTTTATGCTTGTCATGAAATTCTGACATTGCTGGATATTCTCGCTGACATATACCGCAATCTGTAGTCCATAACATTACTAGAGTCCATTTATCTTTCTCAAAATGTTGAGATAAAGTGGTAAATTTACCTTCAAGCGTGCGTACTTCGGTCCAGTCAGACGCGTTGGTAAAACTACTCGTTAATAGTAATAAGCTAATAAATGTTAGGCATAAAATATGTTTCATAATATAAAGTAGAGGTATAATTATTAAAATGCAGGGTATTTTTTAGTATGCATTATAGAAGTATTAAAGCAAATATAGTTCCATCAATATAAAGCGATAATGGGCCCTTGTTATGGCAGACAATAGTATTCAAAACATTTTAAATCAAGTAGGTTCTTTAGCCTTTCCGGGTATATATGACACCTTATCGGCAAAGATTGCGGAACAGGTGGGTTTTCCAATGGCTTTTATATCTGGCTATTCACTTGCCGCAGCCACAATTGGCGAACCAGATTTTGGTTTACTTACACAAACTGAGGTTGTAGATCGTGCACGTGCTATTTGTAATAGTGTTTCGATACCCATAATTGTTGATGCAGACACGGGATACGGCAATCCATTAAATGTACATCGTACGGTTACACAATTAATTGATGCAGGTGCAAAAGGATGTTTCTTAGAAGACCAAGTATGGCCGAAAAAATGTGGACACATGCGTAATAAAAAAGTAATTGATCGTGAAGATTATCTATACAAAATTCAAGCTGCTGTTGACGCCAGAGGTGATGCTGATTTTTTTATCGTGGCAAGAACCGATGCGGAAGCTGTATTGGGATTAGAAGAAGCGATAGCGCGTGTAAAAGCAGCTCGAGAATTAGGGGCGAATGCAAGTTTTGTAGAAGCTCCAGGCTCTTTAGAACAATTAAAAAGGATAGGGCAAGAATCACCACATCCAAACGTGGCTAATATGATTGAAGGTGGCAAAACGCCAGTGCTTCAAAAAGATGAATTAGCAAATATGGGTTTCCAGTTAATTCTTTATCCGCTTACTGGCTTATATGCCGCGGGTAAGACCATGCGAGATTTTTATTCTAAGCTTCATCAAGATGGTACGACATTAGGTATGGAAGACAGCTTGTTAAACTTCAAAGAATTTAATGATTTGATTGGGGTGGAAGAGAAGTATAAACAATCAGAAAAATATGGTGTGAAGTAATGCTTAGCCTTATTGTAGATTTATCAAATATTTGCTGAATGTATACGCTAATGCAGTAAGAGTTAATAAGCACAATAAATTTAACCAAATACCTGACTTCCTCATTTCACGCATAGCGATATGACCTGAGCCAAACACAATTGCGTTAGGCGGTGTAGCAATGGGCAGCATAAATGCACAGCTCGCTGCAATTGCTGCAGGTATTACTAAAACGTAAGGATGAATATTAAGTGATGGTGCAATCGCAGCTAACACTGGGACAAGTGTCGCAGTGGTAGCCGTATTAGATGTTAATTCTGTTAAAAAAACCACTGCTGTAATAATAATTAATAAAATTAGTAATGGCGGCATGAATGCAAGCACAGTTGCTTGAGCGCCAATGAACTCGGTAACGCCATTAGCTTGTACAGCAGCAGCTAAGCTCAATCCGCCACCTAATAAAATTAAAATTCCCCATGGTAAGTCTCTTAAGTCTTTCCATTCTAATATAAAGTTATTGTTATTCGATTTTGCTGGAATTAGAAATAGTAAGATTGCTGAAAAAATTGCAATACTGGAGTCGGTGAGTCCAGCTAAAGGTGTATAGGTATTCCCACTAATTGTAAGTTCAAGTCCTTGTAAAAAAGTACGGCTTAGCCAAAGTACAATTGTGAATACAAAAACCCAACAAACTGCTATTTCTTCATAGTGCATTTTTCCTAAAGAATGTCTTTGTGCGTGTAATGAGTTAGCAGAGTGATCCAGTGGAAATTTATCAACTTTATAAATAACTTTGGATAACAGCCACCAAGCAATAGGCAACAATATTAGTGCAGTAGGTGTGCCTATTTTGGCCCATTGTAAAAAGCCAATATTTTGTTGGAAGGGTAGGTCGATCGCGTCTTTCAAAAATGAAGCTACAAACAAGTTTGGAGCAGTGCCTATAACGGTTGCAATGCCTCCAATGTTAGCTGCATAAGCAATACTTAGCATTATGCATGTGGCAAATGCGCTATGGTTTGAATTTTTGTTGGTTAGTAAAGCAATTACACTTAAACCTATCGGTAACATCATTGCAGTTGTAGCGGTATTGGAAATAAAAGCGCTTAAAAAAGCAGTGGCCAACATAAAACCACCTACAATACGTGAAGGAGAGTTGCCGATTCTTGTCAAAATTCCTAAGGCAATACGCTTATCTAAATTCCATCGCTGAATCGCAATAGCAATAATGAAACCGCCTAAGAATAGAAAAATAATATGCGAGGCATAGGGTGCTGTAGCCTCTTTTATTGACGCTACACTAAATAATGGGAAAAGAGCAATTGGAAGTAATGCAGTTACGGTTATGTGGGTCGCTTCGCTAAGCCACCAAACTGCCATCCATACTAGTAAAGCTAAAGTAGCTTTCGCAGTATGCGTAAAAATCGTGGGTTCGCCATTGCCTGTAATATATTGGTCAGGTAGTAGCCAATACACTATCAAGGCCATTATCGGGCCAAGAATAAGCCAAATAACCTTAGATTGAGTCACACTCATATCTCTTCAGTCTAATACTTTGATATTACTTAAAAAATTGTTATTAGTTAAAATAGATCTACGTATTCAAGTGCTTATTTATGGAAACAAACACGCATATTTTAGATACCTTATCACGTCCTATACGTGATCTTAGGATTTCGGTCACTGATCGCTGCAACTTTCGTTGCACGTATTGCATGCCGAAAGAAGTGTTTAATTCAGATTATAAGTTCCTACGCCGGGATGACTTACTAAGCTTTGAGGAAATAACACGTATATCTAGTGTATTTGTACAACTTGGAGTAAAAAAAATACGTTTAACGGGTGGCGAGCCTTTGCTGCGTAAAAAACTTCCTGTTTTAATTGAACAGCTTGCAAATGTTAATGGTATAGAAGATATAAGCTTAACCACCAATGGAGTGCTACTAACAAAAGAGGTCGCACAACAATTTAAAGATGCTGGACTCAAACGTATCACTATTAGTTTAGATGCATTGGATGATGAAACTTTTAAAGCTATAAGTGATGTCAAATTTGGTGTAGAAAAAGTACTTAAGGCAATAGATGTAGCACTAGCAGCGGATCTTTTACCAGTAAAAATAAATATGGTTGTTAAAAGAGAGGATAACGTACACTCAATATTACCAATGGCCAAACATTTTCATGGTAGCGGCATCATTTTACGCTTGATTGAGTTCATGGATGTTGGAAGCACAAATCATTGGCAGATGGATGATGTGTTTACAGCAAAAGAAATTGTCGAGGTAATCAATCAAGAATTACCGATTGAGCCAGCCGAGGCAAATTATCATGGAGAAGTAGCTAAACGTTGGCGCTATAAAGATGGTGGTGGGGAAGTTGGTATTATATCATCAGTTACACAACCCTTTTGTCAAAGTTGTACACGCGCAAGATTATCAGCAGAAGGGAAACTCTATACTTGCTTGTTTGCAACTCGAGGCAAAGACCTGCGTCATTTAATTCGTGAAGGTGCGAATGATGAGCGCATAGCTGAGATAGTAAGTGCTATTTGGAAAAAACGTACCGATCGGTATTCTGAATTACGTACTTCAGAAACCATATTATTGCCTAAGGTTGAAATGTCCTACATAGGCGGCTAATTTATTTTTATTTAAGATTGGATTATTGGGGTATTCAATTACAAGTAGAATTTTTGATTAAGTATGAAATAAATTTTTTTCAAGGGAATTAAGTGAGGAAAGATATATTCCTAATTATTACTCCAGGAATCTGCGGCTTGCTTCATTTGATCACTGCACATTTCGATCTTTATTTGATTAGTGAAAGAACGATCACAGCGAGGCAGGCTATAGAACATGAGCTAATTTTCTTTTCAGTTGGCCTAATTTCTTGTTTAATTCTTTTTGTCTGTTCAATAATATGGTTATATTCTAAGAGATGGAAGCAAATATTCTTGAGTGTTGCAAGTTCTCTAAGTTTTTTTATATTTTTCTTAATTGCGGGTGCAAATGCAGCTGCAATTCTTAATGCTACATGATGACTACAAATGATCCAAAGCTGAAATTAGAGTGATGTTATTTTTCTTTTAGTCTCGGCATGAGTTCAACTAAATTACATGGTTTGATTCGGTAGTCTAATTGATGCGAAATCAATTTATCCCATGCTTCTGCGCATGCGCCTACAGAGCCTGGTAAGCAAAATATATAGGTTCGATTTGCTACTCCTGCAAAAGCTCGCGATTGTAGTGTAGAGGTTTTGATGGTTTCGAATGACAACACGCGAAACATTTCACCAAAGCCGGTTATTTCTTTATCTAAAAGTGGTCGAATAGCTTCAGGAGTGCCATCGCGTCCGGTTACGCCTGTGCCGCCAGTAGTGAGGACTACGTCAGGTTTGGTTTCTGCAATCCATTTAGACACTGCTGCACGAACCTCATACATGTCGTCGGTGACGATTTTTTTCTCATATACTACATGCCCAGCTTTACTTAGACGATCGCACAGGACTTTGCCTGATTTATCGTCAGCTTCTTTGCGGGTATCCGATATAGTTAATACCGCAATATCCAAAGGAATAAAAGAACGTTCGTTGTCACTCATATATAATATTGATCTGATTAATCTTTATTCCTAATTTAGCGCACTTAGCAATTAATGTCATAGAAAATGAAAGTTGAAATATTTGATAAGTCTTATGACCCCTGGCAAGAAGCCCAACGTTATCAAAAAGATTACCTAGAAGAGGGTAAGTTTGGTGCGATGGCATTATTTATTGGTACAATGCGTGATCTTAATGAAGGTGATGGTGTAGCTTCTATGACGCTTGAGCATTACCCTGAGATGACGCAAAAACATTTAGAGAAGATTGCAAAAGATGCAATGGATAAGTTTGATGTTTTAGATGTAATGCTAATGCATCGAGTAGGGCAGGTATTCCCAAGTGACCCCATAGTGTGTGTTGCGGTATGGTCGGTTCATCGTGCAGCGGCTTATGATGCAAACCGATTTGTTATTGAAGACTTAAAAGCTAAAGCGCCTTTTTGGAAAAAAGAAATTCTGGAAGGTGAGCAAGAAAATAGTATGCGTTGGGTAGAAAAAAATACACCCGGCTAATTTTTCTAAAGCTATATTATCGCATCGAATGGTAATACTTGAACGTTATCGCCTTCATCCACGTCTTCAGATTCCATTGGTAAAATAATAAAGCAATTTGCATCTGACATGGAGCGTAATATTCCAGAGCCTTGCGCACCTGTTTTGATAACCTCGTATTGTGTTGGATCGTTTTCGCTTTGAGTTAAGATTCCACGTTGATACTCGACACGACCCGGTCTTTTTCTTAATTTGGTTTGGCATTTAGCATTAATCATTAGTGGTGGTTGATAATCACTACCGCTGAGTTTTTTAAGTGCGGGTTGTACAAACATATAGAAGGTAACCATTACCGACACCGGATTACCAGGCAAACCAAAGAACCAAGCATTTTCAACTTTACCAAAGGCGAGCGGTCTGCCAGGTTTCATAGCCACTTTCCAAAAATTAACTTCGCCAATATTTTCTAATGTTTCTTTAACAAAGTCTGCGTCACCAACCGAAACACCACCAGAAGTGATAATCACATCTGCTTTGTCTGCGGCATCAAGAAAAGCTTGTTCAACGGCTTCGCGTTTATCTTCGATTACACCCAGATCAATTATTTCAACACTCAACTGCGTGAGCATTCCATGTAGTGTGTAGCGGTTGCTATCATAGATTTGCCCAATCTCAAGTTGACTGCCGACTGGACGCAATTCATCTCCGGTTGAGAAAAATGCAACGCGTAATTTTTTCACTACACTAACTTTGCTTATGCCTACTGATGCAAGCAGGCCTAGATCAGCTGGTGTAAGTACTTTACCTTTATTGAGAACCTGTCCGCCGACAGGTATATCTTCACCAGCTTGGCGTACATTTTGTCCAGCTTGGTTTGAATGACCTATTAAAACTTTATCACCATCTAATTTGACGTGTTCTTGCATAACTACTGTGTCGGTTCCATCGGGCATGGCAGCACCTGTCATTATGCGTGCACATTCACCTTTTTTGATTTCACCTTTATAGGGTCTTCCAGCCCAGGCAGTGCCGGTATTAATTAATGAAGTTGTATTTTTTAAAGGTATATCAGATGAATGAATAGCATAACCATCCATTGCGGAATTGGTGTGTCCAGGAACATCTATTGTAGAAAAGATGTTTTCAGCCAACGTGCGATTTAAGGCTTCTCGTATTTCTACTTCTTCTTTTTCATTAAGCGAATCAACTTGATCGAGTATAAGTTGCAAGGCTTGTTTGGCATCCATAGAAGCTGGATCAAAGTCATCCATGCAGCTAGGGTCATGCTTAATAGAATCAGATTTAGTGTTATTTGAAGTCATATAGGTTCTTGTTGATTAACTGATATACATTATAAGTATAATGTCCATATTATATGAACTCGAATTCTTTGTTAGAGTCTAATTTATTCTTAATATCCCACAGTTTAATTTCTTTAATTCCTATATGAAATATATATTTATATCGATGTTTTTGAATAGTCACCGTATTTTAAGCTGTTTTTTATTTTTAGTAGTCTCATCGCAATTGAGTGCTGAATGGCAGACAGAAGATGCAGTCATCATGGGCACAACTATCCGAGTTGAAATATGGCATGAAGATGAACATGTGCGTCAAAAGGGCATAGATAAAGTGCTCGCGGAAATGGATCGTGTTAATCGTTTGATGAGTCCTTACATTGAACAAAGTCAGTTATCGAAAATAAATAAGTATGCGCACGAAGGACCAGTAGAAGTCGATCGAGATTTATTTGAGTTGATTGAAAAATCAATAGAGGTTTCACGACTTACCAACGGAGCATTTGATATCACCTATGCAAGTGTTGGTCACTTATACAATTATCGAAAAGAAATAAAACCCACCGAAGAAGAAGTTGCTGCTGCGAAGCTACTCATTGATTATAAAAATTTAGTGTTGGACAAAGATCAATTGAGTGTTAGCTATTTAAAGCATGGTGTAAAAATTGATTTGGGAGGGATTGCGAAAGGATTTGCGGTGGATCAATCGATTCAGCATTTACGAAATCTGGGGATTAAGCATGCATTGGTCTCAGCTGGTGGTGATACTCGTTTGCTTGGAAACCGTCGTGGGCGTGCTTGGCTTGTGGGTATACGAGATCCTGCAAATACAGAAGAAGTGATTGTTATGTTGCCATTACAAGACGAAGCTCTTTCTACATCTGGAGATTATGAGAGATTCTTTATTGAAGATGGTGAGAAATATCATCACATTATTCATCCAACGACAGGTAATTCAGCAAGCGAGGTTCGTAGCGCTTCGATACTTGCGAGTGATTCGACAACCACAGATGCATTGTCTACCAGTATCTTTGTAATGGGACCAGATAAAGGACTTGCACTATTGAATAATTTAGAGGGTGTGGAAGGAGTGATCGTTGATAAGCAAGGTAAACTTTACTATTCGCAAGGCCTAGAAAAAGAACAAAATAAGTCACAAAACTCTTCAAATTTCAATTCTGGTGTGAAGTGATTCACACTTAACATACTGAATAAATTTTTTCTAATTCAGTACGGTAATTATTAATACCATTAGTCTGTTTGTTTTGACCGTTAATACTCATGTCACGGTTCCTCTCATTTAACCAGAGAATAATCAGTTCATATAGTTCTTTTAAATCAAGGAGATAGGGCTATTACGTAAGAGTGGTTATAACGTCAATTATTTTGATGTTAACGACTGAATCTACGTGAGTTTTTACATAGAGAAGGATCGTTATACATTTTCGGAGTTGGTAATGAAAAGGAATTTTACACATATTTGGATGGCGACAGTTATAGTGCTATGTGCACTGTTAGTACTTCCTAGTTGTAAGACAGGTTCATCTACATCATCAGAAGGGTTTACGACTATCAATGGTGATTTCCCTGTTGTATATGCTCAAAGAAATTTGGATGCAATTGGTGATCCTACCGATGGCGTTACCTTTTCAGCTGGCGGTGACCTTATGTATAAGGATGCCTCAATTCCAGTAATACTACCTATGAATATCACCGCGGATTATACGCAAGGTCAAGGTGATGTTTCTGATCCTTCGGTTAATTTTGACGCTACTAAAGTAGTTTTCTCTATGCGTGGTCCTAATGATGAAACATTCAGCTTATGGGAAATGGATGTTGCCACTAAACAATATACTCCTTTGATAACTGATAACGTGGTCGCTGAATTTGGCGACGATGTGGATCCTGCATATTTGCCTGACGGAAGAATCGTATTTACTTCAAATCGTCAAAAGCGTATGCAGGAAATGATGACGGATCAAAATATTGCAAAACATAAAACATTAGATGAATACGAAAGAGAACCAGCATTACAATTACATGTGTTGGATCCCGTTACACAAGACATTACTCAGATTTCATTTAACCAAAGTCATGATCGCAACCCTACTGTACTTAAAGATGGGCGAATTATGTTTAGTCGTTGGGATCATTTAGCGAACCGCAATCACTTTCCAATTTTTACAGTAAATCCAGATGGTACTGATTTGTTTGTTTTATATGGTGCGTTTAGTCCTGGTAACTCTTTCTTGCATCCCATGGAGCAAAGAAATGGAAGAATCATGTCTACATTAATGCCACTATCTGGCACCGATGAAGGTGGAACCATTGTTTCAATTGATACTGCTAATTATTCAGAGCATTGCGAACCAGCTCCCGGTGTGCCTGCGGGTTGCAATGGCCAAATCGATATGTACTTTAATAATCAAGTCGTAACCTTTGATGGAAGTTTCTCACCGGGTGGTCGTTATTCCACGCCAATGCCACTATGGGATGGGACTAACCGTGCAGTCGTTTCTTATGCAATTGCGCCAAATGCACAATTTGGTGGAATACCAACAGAAACCCATCCGTTTAATGGCACTGTTAAACAAGTATTTGGTCCTACGAAGTACCAAATTTGGATGCTAGATTTTGATTCGCAAGTTGCACGCGTTGTACAAACCGATTTACCAGGTAAAGCGTTAGTAGATCCAGTGCCACTTTTCCCACGCGCATTAAGTGATTACCCATTAATTATTCCTGAGAAGCCTGTTGATCCAATAATGGCTGCTGAGCCAAATGGTTTAGGTAACGGTCAAGGTATGGGTGTGATAGGTGTAAAGTCTGTTTACCACACTGACTTTTTAGATATTATGGGCGATCGCGTACTTGTGCCTGCATTAGGTGAAAATATTCCTAAAAATGGCGGTGTTCCAGATTTATTAGCGATGAAAGATCCAAATAACGCAAGTTATTTGAATCGACCAGGCTACTTTGCACGTGTAACACGTGCATTGCCAACCCCACCAGGAATTTCTAGAAATGCAATTGGCCGTACCAATTTTGAAATGCAAGAAGTGTTGGGATATGTTCCTGTAGAACCTGATGGCTCTATATTAGCAAAAGTTCCAGCTGACTCTGCTTTAACAATTAGTGTATTGGATAAAGACGGACGTGCATTCCAGACGCATACGAACTGGCTGCAAGTGCGTCCAGGTGAAACCAGAACATGTAGTGGTTGTCATTCACCGAGACGTGCTGAATCTGCATTAAATGTTTCTCCAATAGCGGGTAGTCACGCAAATGCATTAGGTGCAGAAACTATGGCTGAAACTCGTGCGCGATTGAATAATCAAGGTGCACCAAGTTTGAGTCCTATTAGTGCCGACTTTACAGAGTATTGGTCAAGTGGTTTAGAGCAAAACTTTAAATTAGCACTTGATAATTTAGATACTCCAATTCCTGACAATGGTCGAATTGATTATGTAACACATATTCAACCAATTTGGGACAAGGACCGCGGTGCGAATACATGTGTTAGCTGCCACAATAATAGCTTGTTGAGTGATCCAATTTCAGCAGGACTTACACTTGAAGGTGGTTTATCTGGATTTGCAGGTCATATAATTTCTTATGATCAATTAATGCGTGGGCCATTCAAAGTTGATGAGAATGGTATACCGCTTCCACCAATTGTTAGAGAAAGCGGCCGTGTAGTATTCCCACGTGGTCCAGCGTTAGTGCGTGTAGGAAGTTCAGCTAATAGTTCACGTACCAGTCATTTAGTTGAAACTATTTTTAATACTAAGTTGAGAGCTGGTAGCAGATACGATATTGGAGTGACTGATCATGCTGCAATGTTAACAGCCGATGAAAAATGGCTAATCTCTACTTGGGTAGATATTGGTGCACAGTATACAAACGAACCTTACGAACTTGTAAATGGACAGTATGTTGTTCGTGATGCGATTGTTTCGAGCAGAACAGTAAGTCGAACTGTATTTAATGATCAGATTCATCCAATACTAAAAGCTGAATGTATGTCTTGCCATGCACCGGAAGGCTTTAGTGGAGACTCTAGTGTTGATCCTGCTCAGTTTGCAGATGAAAATGATGAAGCAGATGAGTTCAATCGTTTTGTCTTAACAGGTAACCAAACTGGTGACTTCAATGTTACGCGCGCAATGATAAATAATCTTTGTGATCCAATGAACAATGATTTGTTATTACGTCCTATTTCAAACAATGTTGCTCCTAATCTACCGCATCCACAGATTCTTGTGGATATCAATGATCCGCTTAGCGCCACTCGACCGGTTTTCTTAGACACTGGTCCAGGATCCTCTTACGACACAATTTTGACCTGGCTTATGATGGGTGAAGCTAGTAATCCAACCTGTCTAAATTAGTAGATAAAACAGAGGTTTGTCGTGCAATCAATATTGCGACTGGTGCTACTGGTCGCAATAGCACCAATCATTTTATTACAAGGATGTGACAGTACATCCAACGAATCACTTCCTAACAGTGGTGTAAGCCTATGCATCAATCTCTATGAGACATGTGTAGATCCTATAATGCATAACACCACATCAGATGGGCAGTCTTGTTCACAAAATGGTTGCCATAACTTACCTAGTGGTGTCCCAGCTGCAGGCTTTGGTTTAACACCTGGTGCGGCAATGGGTTCTATAGAAATGATGATGAACTTCAATGCCGTAGAAGCGCGAACTTTAAATAATAATCTACTCTTAACTAGAGCTACAGGGTCAGGGCATCCTACCGGTGGTGCACGATTTAATACAGCAAGTCTTTGTTATAACGCAATTTCAGAATGGCGTTCTATCTCAGCTCCTACAGATGGCTCAGCATGTTCAATAGCACCAGCCACTATTCCTAGCTGCACATTAATCATGGCTAATCCTGCGGTTAACGTAGCAGGTTGCGCACCATAAATACTATGAAAGAAAATTACTTTAATTGTAGATATTTTTTTGATTCTTTCCAAAATATAACTCACTCATTTGTAGTGCTTTTATTTTTTGTGCTTGTATTTGCACCTTTTTCTAATGCTTTCGCAGAAAAAGAATATCAACGCGTAAAGATCGTTGACCCTTACATTGAATTGCACACAGGTCCAGGTCGAGGTTATCCAATTTTTCATGTGGTTAAACGCCATGATTGGATAGATATTATGAAGCGCAAAACTGACTGGTTTAAAGTCAGCAATGATCGTGGTGTAGAGGGTTGGGTAAGTCGTGCTCAAATGGAACAAACCTTAACGGTAGCAGGTATACCAAAATCATTTAGAGATGTTTTATATGATGACTATCTACATCGTCGCATTGAATTTGGAATCTCAGCAGGTGAATTTGATAGCGATCCAATAGTTTCCGTTCGACTCGCATATAAGTTTACCGAGAATATTGCACTTGAATTTCAAGTTTCGAAAGTGGCAGGTAAATTATCCAGTTCAGATATATATGCTGTTAATTTAGTTTCCACACCTTTCCCTGATTGGCGTCTCACGCCACATTTTACTATTGGCTATGGTCGTTTTGAAAACGAACCAAAAGGTGCATTAATCCAAGTTATAGAAACTGAAGATGACTTGGCCAACTTAGGTTTGGGACTGCGTTATTACTTAACTAAAAGATTCTTTTTGCGTGGTGATTATCGACGTTACATCGTTCTATCAGAAGATGATCGGAACGATGAGTTTGATGAATTCAGCGCAGGGGTTTCATTCTTTTTCTGATGCTTAACTTATAGGATATCGCATGAAAGTTAAATTAATTCTTATCTTATTACTCATATTTATTTTGCAGCCAGTGTATGCAGAAGATGATGCACCTGAGCCTGAATCTACACAGGAGCAAGTAATTGAACCGGATATTTATCGTAGAGATATCGTTGTACCACGTATTGATACAGAAAATTTTGAAATCACGGCTTATTACGGTGTTTTAGACGTAGAAGATTTTGGTACCGAACCTAGTTATGGCTTGCGAGCGGCATATCATATTACTGAAGACTTTTTTATTGAAGGCGCTGTTGGTATGTCCGAAGCATCTGACGAGACATTAGAGAATCTTACCACCTTCAATATTCTACAGAACGAAGACATTAACTATTACAACGTATCAATTGGTTACAACATTTTTCCTGGTGAAATCTTTCTAGGGCGAAATTTTGCCATGACCAGTAGTTTTTACCTGATGTTTGGGGTAGGCAACGTTGAGTTTAATGATGAAGATGAGTTTGCCTATAACGTGGGTTTTGGCATGAAAGTGTTGCCAACAGACTGGTTATCACTACGACTGGATGTGCGTGACATCGTCTATGAAACAGATTTATTAGGAGATAACGAATTTACTAACAATTTCGAAATTACAGCGAATATAGGTGTGTTTTTCTAATGAGTCTGATTTACGGAATTACTGAGTATTCAAGGAAGCGAAAAGCTATGAGAAAAAAACAACTGATTATAATTACTATCACTACGTTGTTATTTATGAGTTTCATAAGCGTAGTGGCTTTTGCAAAGATCAAAGCAGATAGTGCACCAGATTTTGTTCTAAAAAGTACATCTGGAAAGAATGTGCGTTTGAGTGAACTAAAAGGCCGAATCGTTATGTTGAATTTTTGGGCCACTTGGTGCGGCCCCTGTGCTGAAGAAATCCCACATTTAAACGAGTTGCATGAATCACTTGATCCATACGACTTCGAATTATTAGGTATTAATCTCGATGAAGACCAATCTAAAGCTATTCATTTAGCAAATAAGTTAGAGGTTAATTTCCCAGTGTTATTTGATACCGAGAAAGACGTTAGCAAAAGTTTTGATATTAAGGCCATGCCAACAACCATCATTATTGATCGTGCTGGAAAGATTAGGCATGTAAATCGTGGCTTTAAAAAAGGCTATATCGAGAAGTATCACAGACAGATACAGGCCTTAAGAAAAGAAGGATGAGAGAGAGGTGATTTATGCTTAAAAAAGCAACAAAAGTATTGTCAGCGATTTTTATTATTACAATTTTAATATCTGTGAGTGCGTGTTCATCTTTCCGTTTACCAAGTTTGCCGAATATTGAGCCTTGGGTTGCGCCATATGATCGTGAGTATTTGGCTGATCCGATTATGAGTTTTAATAAAGATCCGCTATCTAACAAATATAGACAACATGTATTCAATACACGTGAAGGTGCTCGCGGTGCGGGTTACGCGCATGGCGGTGGTTGTGGCTGTAACTAATTTTAATAATTAAAATGATAAAGACTATACACACAATATATCTAGTAATTTTCATTCTTAGTATTTTTAGTATTCAAAACACTTGGGCTGAAGTTTTACCTGAAGAAAGAGCAGATTTTGGTTATCACTATTATGATGGCGGTGGTGTTGAAGTAGACGGTACCACTATGCTGGTGCGTAAAAACTTTGCTGGAAAGTATTCAATTTATGGTGGTTATCATCACGATAGTATAAGTGGTGCATCACCAGATGTCTTGGCTGGTGCTAGTAAATATGAAGAAGATAGAGATGAATACACGCTAGGTGGCACCTATTTGCGTGACAACACTCTTATGGATCTTTCCTACACGTATAGCGAAGAAGACGATTATGAATCAAATATGGTGAGTTTTGATATTTCTCATGAAATGTTTGGTGCCATGACTAAAATGAATATTGGCGCTTCAATCGGGTCAGATGATGTAGAAAGAGTTGACCTAGATAGTTTTGCAGAAGATCTAGATCGTTATTCATTCAGAGCTGGTATCTCACAAGTTATTACTAAAACATTTGTAATGGCATTTGATTATGAAGCCACAGTAGAAGAAGGCTTTTTAAACAACCCATATCGCTTTGTTTTTGTAAACGGTGTCTCGCTAGGTAGTGGTTCAGAAGAGTACCCAGACACACGTACTGGACAAGCTTACTCTTTGAAAGGTATTAAGTATTGGCAGCATCGTGCTTCTACATCACTCGGTTATCGGTTTTATAGGGACACTTGGGATGTTCGTTCATCTACCGTTGACCTAAATTACTCACAATATATTGGAAATCAATGGGTTGTTGATGTTTATGGCCGCTATTACACACAAGATAAAGCAGATTTTTATAGCGACAATTTCAGTTCTAGATTGAGGTATATGGCACGGGATAAAGAACTGAGTTCATTTGATAGCTTTGCTGTAGGTGGTCGACTTCGTTATGACTTATTTAAAGATTACAAATTATTACGCACAGCTTCATTAAATCTTGCGGTCGAGTATTTGGATTTTGACTATGACGATTATTCCGGAATTAAATCTGTTGCAGATGTGGGAAGTTTAGGAAGTGGATATTCATTTGATGCTGCAACAATCCAATTCTATTTTTCTTCATGGTTTTGATTGGGATAAGTAGCTTGGGTATGTGGAGAAAAAATATGTATAAGAAATTTATTTTGTTTATTACTTGTATTTTGTTGGTCTACGTTTGTAGTGCTGCAGCAGATATTGGTGAATTAAATACAAGTAGTGAAGATCAAGACTTTCAGGGTTTAGATGAAGATATTCAAGTATTGAAAGAAGAAGTGCTTGAGCTGAATCGTGATCTTTATATCTTAGAAGAAGAGTTACTTTATCCTTCTAGCACTCAGGTTGCTGTATATGTGTCGGTTGATGTGGGTGATTTTTTTGATTTAGATTCAGTGCAAGTAACATTGAATGAAAAAATTGTAGCTAATTATCTATATACCGAACGTGAAGTAGATGCTTTATTACGTGGCGGTGTACATCAAATTTATATTGGAAACTTGCCTTCAGGTGAGCATGAGTTAGTTGCTTATTTTGTAGGTAAGGGACCTAAAGGTAGGGATTTTAAACGCGGAGCAAATCGTATTATTGATAAAGGATTGGGGGCTAAGTATCTGGAGTTAAAAATTACCGACCGAACCCCAAAACATCAACCAGACTTTGTGGTTAAGGAATGGGAATAAGTTTATAGATGTTGTTATCAAGGACTAAAACGTTGAATGTTTTTAAAGCCAAGGCTAACTTGGCTTTTTGCGTTTTTGCGCTTTCGTTGTGTTCGGCAGTGTCTTTTGCAAATATCCAACAACCTAATATTATTAAAGATCTTCATTACGGCGAAGTACTATTCCATTTCTATCAAGAAGATTATTTTACCTCTATTGTTCATTTGCTTGCAGCACGTGATTTAAATAGAACAACTAATCATGTACCCGATGATGAATTATTACTCGGTGGAATAGATCTTTCATACGGTTTACACAAAGAAGCTTCAAGAATATTTGATAGATTGCTGCAAGGTAATGTGCGTGATGCGATTAAGAATCGTGCTTATTACTATCTAGCAAAAATTTATTATCAACGTGGCTACATTGATGAATCTGCAGATTTTTTAAGTAACGTCAGTGGACCTGTACAAGAAAGTGTATTTGGTGAATTAAAGCTGTTAACAGGTCAAGTTTATATGGCGCAGGGTAAATATGACGCTGCCATTTCAAGCTTGGATAAATGGAAGGCACCAAAGAACTATAAGAACTATGCGGACTATAACCTCGGTATAGCTTATACAAAGCGAGGAAATGTAGACAAAGGTATTGAGCACCTTAAGAAGGTTGGTAAATTAAAAGCAAAAACAGAAACCATGCGCACACTTAGAGATAGAGCTAATCTCGCCTCAGGCTTAACTCTAATTCAAAATGATCGTCCCGCGGATGCAATCAAGTATTTAGAAAAAGTTCGCCTGGAAGGTCTTTACTCTAATTTAGCATTACTTGGAATCGGTTGGGCTAATACCAATGCGAAAAAACACGATGCTGCTTTAGCACCACTGCAAGAATTACGTAATCGAAGTGCTTATCATTCAGAAGTGCAAGAAGGTGTATTAGCGCTTGCACATGCATATAACGAAATGGGTTTACTTGGCAGAGCCGTACAAGCGTATGAACAAGCAGCAGATATATATCAAGAGGAAGCAAAAGAGCTTGCTTATTCTGCAAATCAGATTGAACAAGGTGTATTGGTAGATGCATTATTGGATCGCACCAAGGGTGGGCCGCAAATGGGCTGGTTCTGGACACTTAGAGACCTGCCAGAATTACCAGAAGTTAAATACTTTACTGAGCTTTTAGCTGAGCATGAATTTCATGAAGCACTGAAAAATTTTCGCGATTTATTGTTCTTAAAGAAAAATTTAGCGCATTGGGACGAAAATATTTCTATATATCTAACAATGTTGGATACACGTAAAGCTCGTTATCAAAAGTACTTGCCACTTGTGCAACAAAGATTAAATGGTTTAGATCTAAGTAAGCTTAAGGCACAGCAAGACAGTATTTCTCTCGTGCTTAATGAAATTGAAAACGATAATGCATTTTTGCAACTAGCTACAGCTGAAGAAAAACGTAAACTAGCAGAGATTAGCCAACTAGAACGACGTTTAGAGTTGGTAAAACTTCAAGAACCAGAAAATAAAAAAATTGCACAAATGAGTGAAAAAATTGCACTTATGCGTGGCATTATGCACTGGCAAATCTATAGCGCTTATATCGAACGATCATGGAACCATAAGCAAGAAGTCTCTGAAATAGAAAAGCATCTTTCTATCACTCCAGAAAAAAGTGTTTCTATTAAGAGAGCTATAACAGAAAGTGTTGAGAAATTTGATGAATTTGAGGCACGCATACTTGCATTACATAAAGAAATTAAACGACTTATACCGATAGCGAATCGTGTATTTGAAGAACAATCGCGTTATTTAGAGCATGTAGCAGTTAAAGAGCTAAATCATCGTGAAAAAATTCTGACTGGTTACGAAAAACATGCTCGTTACCAACTTGCCTCTGCTTACGATGCTGCAGCATCTTCGACTATACCTGGCGCAGACGAAAATAATCCCGAAGACACTCAACATGAAAAATCTAAGAAATGGTGGAAGTTATGGTAAAGCTTGCACATAAATTAATTTTGATGATTACTGTTGCCAGTATACTAGTTGCCTGTGGAAGCTTTGGTGGTAAGAGCGGCAGTACGATTGGTGGTCTCAATAAGAAACGTGTCAAAGTTAAAGAAGATGTGCCTGTTGTAAGTAGCCGTACTAAAGCAATCAGTCAGTATAAAAAACTGGTTAACGAAGATCCAAATAATGTTCATCCAGAAGTATTGCGTAGACTGGGCGATTTACGTATGGAAGAGACCGAAGATCAAATGGCAGAGAACGTTCAAGCCCCTGATAAAAATTCTTATAAAGAAACTATTAAGCTTTACGAGGATGTTTTAGCTAATCATTCGGCATACCCGAATAGAGATCGAGTTCTCTATCAACTCTCTCGTGCCTACGAACTTACTGGCCAACACGAGAAAGCCCTCAAAGCCTTAGATCAACTAGTCTATGAATACCCAGAATCAAACTATTTTGGCGAAACTCAGTTTAGACGTGCTGAAATTTTATTTGTAGAAAAACAATATGCGCAAGCTGAAGATGCGTATGAGGCAGTAATCAAAAAAGGGCCAGAAGGTCGTTTTTATATACACTCTTTGTACAAACACGGTTGGTCGCACTTTAAACAAGTTGATTATGATTACGGTATTCCATCATTTAATACCGTACTTGATAACTTGTTAGTTGCTGGAGTTGAAGAGGAAAATATTGCTCAGTTATCTCAACCTGATCAAGAATTACTAGATGACACTTTACGTGCTATTAGTTTAAGTTTTGCTTATTTAGGTGGTCCTGAAGAAGTATCCAAATTTTATACTGAGTCTGAAAGACAACCTTATGAAATTTTGGTATATGAAAGATTAGGCAAACAGTATTTAGACAAAAGACGCTGGAGTGATGCGGCCAATACCTATAGACAATATGTCGAAACACATCAATTTAGTCCTAAAGCACCACATTTTCAGATTAAGTCTATGGAGGCTTATAAGAAAGGTGAATTTCCATCTGAAGTATTACGCGCGAAAAAACAATTCGTTGTTGACTACAACTTAAAGTCAGAATATTGGCAACATAATGATGTTGCTCAGTCTGATGATATAGTTACTTTTTTAAAATCAAACATTACTGATCTTGCTAAGCATTATCATTCAATCGCACAAAAAGAGCGTAAGAAACCTAAAGAATATTATAATGAAGCAGCTACTTGGTATACTGCGTACTTAGAATCTTTCCCAGAAGATGAAAAAGCTTCCGAGATGAATTTTCACCTTGCTGAAGTGCATTATGAAACTAAGCAATATGCAAATGCAGTGCGAGAATATGAAAAAACTGCATATGGTTATAAAAAACACCCGAAATCTGCTGAGTCCGGTTATGCGGCCATCATTGCGTACAACGAATGGCTAAAACAAGGTCAACAAGCTGCCCAACAATCTGTTATTAAAAATCAATTAATCGATAGCAGCTTTAAATTTACCGAAAACTTCCCCAAACATCCAGAAGTTGCCAAGGTGATGACGGTAACAGCTGAAGAACTTTACGCTCGAAAAGATTATGCGCGTGCCACTAAAGCGTCTGACATTATTATTAACGACCATTCTAATGCAGATAAGAAACTAGTCCTCTCTGCTTGGACTGTAAAAGCCAATTCTGCGTTTGATACCGGTCAATATGGTGCATCCGAAAAGGCTTATATAGAAGCATTGGCTAAAGTAGATGCTAACGAAGAGTTACGTGATCCACTTAAAGATAGATTAGCGGCATCAGTTTATAAACAAGGTGAAGCCAGCAAGAAAGCGGGTGACCTCGATGCTGCGGTTTCCCATTATTTAAGAGTAGGTCAAGTAGTGCCGGATGCAGAAATTCGTGCTACTGCACAATATGATGCATCAGCGGCCTTGCTAGAGCTTGAAGACTGGAATCGTGCATCGAGTACTTTAGAAGATTTCCGTCAACGTTATCCTAGTCATGAACTACAGGGTGATGTCACTCAAAAATTAGCCGTTTCATATGATAAAGGTGGTCAACATCTTAAGGCTGCGAAAGAGTATGAAGCTATTGGCACTAGTTCAAGTGATCCAACCTTAAAACGTGAAGCGCGCTTTCACGCAGCAGAGTTATACGGTAAGGGTGGAGATTTTTATGGTGCTGAACAAAGCTTAATTGCCTATGTGAAAGACCATCCTAAACCTACTGAACCGGCAATGGAAGCGATGCAGAAGCTTGTCGACATGTATACAGAGCGAAATTACATTGATGATAAATTAAATTGGCAGCGAAAAATTATCGATGCCGATGCGAGAGCAGGATCAGAACGTAGTGATCGCACTAAGTTTTTAGCTGCTAATGCGACCTTAGATCTTGCTAAGCCAGCATATGATGCATTTAGCCAAATCTTTTTGCTTCATCCGTTAAAGAAAAATTTAAAGCTTAAGAAGAGACAAATGCAAGTTGCATTAGATGCTTATGAAGCGGCGAGTAATTATAAAGTTCAGCAAGTTACTACTGCTGCAACTTATTGGTCGGCAAAAATTTATCAGGATTTTGCTATAGCAATGATGGAGTCTGATCGTCCCTCAGGTTTGTCTGCAGAAGAATTTGACCAATATGAAATTCTTTTAGAAGAACAAGCTTATCCGTTTGAAGAGCAGGCAATTGAACTTCATGAGCTAAATGCTTCACGTATTTCTGATGATATTTATGACAAATGGGTTAAAAAGAGTTTGGCAGAATTAGCTGTGTTATCACCTGCACAATATGTAAAAGCTGAAAGGAGTGAAAACCTTGTTCAGAATATTTATTAAATTTGTTGCTATTAGTATTACTGCAAGCATGCTAGTTGTGATGCTTACTAGTTGTGCAAATTTACCGAGCCTTAAAAAATCGACAACTATTTCTAAAACGAGCGCAAAAACTGAAAAATCCGCTAGTAAGTCAGCAGGTAAAATTTTAGCGCAACCAAATTTTCGTATTAGCAAGAAGACAGCAAGTGCTTATAACGCTGCTTTGAAACATATGCGTGCAAAAAATTACGATACTGCAATTTTAGAGATGCAAAAAGTAGCCAAGATGGATGAGCGTATTTCAGGTCCATGGGTAAATATTGGTGTAGCACATAAAGAATTGGGTGATATGGATAAAGCTAGAACTGCGTTTGAAAAGGCTCTAAAGATCAATCCTAATAATCCATATGCTCTGAACCAGTTAGCCATTTTGAATCGTGAAGATGGTAAGTTTGATGAGGCCGAGCAGCTTTATATGAGAGCCTTGTCCGCATATCCGGATTATAAAAACGCTCATCTGAATCTAGCTATTTTATGTGATGTCTATTTAAGGAAAATAGCCTGTGCGTTGGACCATTATCAAGAGTATTTAAAACTTTCTGGTGGGGAAGACAAGCAAGTTATTGCTTGGATGTCGCAGTTAAAGAAGCAAGGTAGCTAAACGTTCAGACAAGGCAACAACAAATGAAAAGAATTCTAATACTAACTGCTTTGTTATTACCCAGCTATTCAATATCAGCAGAAGACGAAGTGCCAGGTATTACGCCAGAGCTAGAAGGTATTGACGTTATTGGTAACCGTGAACTACCTAAGGCATTGGTAATTGTTCCATGGAAAGCACCTGAACCAGGTGATTTAGATGGATCACCATTACAAAGTTTAATTGATGAAGTACTTGGACCTGTAGACAAGGACGTGCACAAGAGAAAAGTAAGTTATTACGAACAGTATTATTGATAGTAGTTTTTTAATCTAGTTTAAGAACTAGAACTTTATTTAAGCGTTTAACGCTAAGGAGCAAAAAAATGGAAGAGAACGGGTCAGAAATCATCACTACAGATGGTTCAGAGACTGTATTAATGGATGGAGCAGAAATGCTTGCCACGCCAGAAGTGCATGATCCGAGCCTATATGAAACTGTAGTTACATTTTTCCAGTCTGGCGGACCATTCATGATTCCGATTGCAATTATTCTTGCGATTGGTATTGCGATTGCGATTGAAAGATATTTATATCTTTCAGCATCACGTGCACGCAATACGCTTGCATGGAATAAATTACAGTCAGCATTAGCATCTGGAAATTTATCACAAGCAATGGGTTTTGCAGAAAAATCTAAAGCTGCGGTAAGTCGAATTATTCATTATGGTTTTCTACGTGCAAAATCATCACGTCGTCGTGATGATGTAGAAATTGCAATGGAAGAGGGCTTGATGGAAGTGCTACCGAAACTGGAGAAGCGCACACACTATCTAGCGACCTTTGCGAACATCGCTACATTACTTGGATTGCTAGGAACCATTATTGGTTTGATTGGTGCTTTCACTTCGATTGCCGAAGCCAATCCAGCTGATAAAGCCGATATTTTGTCTGCAAACATCTCGGTTGCGATGAATACTACTGCATTTGGTTTGATGGTAGGTATACCACTATTGCTAATGCATGCTTGGTTATCAACTAAGACTACAGAAATTGTAGATAGCCTTGAAATGGCTTCTGTAAAAGTTTTGAACTTTGTAACCGATCGTAAACCTGCACCAGCACCTTAGTTGCATAAGTAAGGGTATTAAAAATGCTTAATAAAAGACGTTTACGCAGGCATTCTCAAAAGAATAGTGATGCGGAACTCAGTGTGACGCCATTCATGAATTTGATGGTGATTTTAGTTCCATTTCTACTCATCATGTTAGTGTTTGCAAAGATTACAGTTCTAGAATTGCATCTTCCTGCCGCGTCTAATCAAGTAGAGCCTGATAGAAAACGTATTGTTTTAGAAGTAATTGTCAAAGATGACCGTTTAATTATCCAAGATAAGAACGGTAACTTTCAGCGACATGAAATTGCTAAAACTGAAGAAGGTTATGATGTGCTTAAGCTTTCGGAGACTTTGCAAGCTGTTAAATATAAATACCCAGATAATGTTGCTGCTTCAATATTACTTGAGCCAGATATTGGTTATGAAAGTCTTGTCTTGGTAATGGATGCTGTTCGAGCCATTGATATTGAAAATGAGCGTGGCAGTTTCACTCGTGCTGAACTATTTCCAGAGATTTCACTGGGCGATGCTCCTGTCTCATAGAATCTCAGGAATTTAAGGAAAAGATTGTGAATGATCGGAGAATAAAACGCATGGAACGCCAGCATGGGCGTAATAAGCAACCACCATTTAATGTGGTGTCGTTGATGGATATTTTTACCATATTGGTTTTCTTCTTACTGGTGAATACTAATGAGATCACGCCACTACCTAATCCGAAAGGCATTGAAATGCCGGAATCGATTTCCGAAGTGAGACCGCAAGAATCTGTTGTAGTAATGCTTAGTAATGAAGCGGTTCGGCTTCAAGGTGAGGATGTCATTACTATAGATGAAGTGATGAAAGAAGATTCAATAGAAGTTTCTTTATTTATCGAAAAGTTAAAACAATTAGCAAGCGAGGTTGAGCCTGAATCTGAAGAAGATCCAGAGCGAGAAGTTACCATCATGGGTGATAAGGAAGTCCCATATAAAGTGCTGGATCGCGTAATGCGTCTCTGTGCAACTTATGCAGGGTTTTCTAAAATATCGCTATCCGTAATTCAAAAAGAGACCCAAATTGGGTCCCAAATAGAGTCATAACATGGCCGCAGTAATTTCGAATTCATATTACCCACATGATTTACCGTGGACGATCCAACCTGAACAACAACAGCGTTTTAATAAGCTCTTACGTTGGTCAGTAGCGGGAATCATTTTCTTAGCGTTTTTGTTTACCTTTTTACCTTTGCCAGAACCAGAAGAAGTTGAAAAACTAGAACCTGAGCGTTTAGTAAAACTAATTCCTAAAGTGGAAGTGTCCCCACCTCCACCACCTAAAGTGGTGCCAGTTGAGAAAAAGGTGAAACCTAAACCAAAACCAAAGCAGGTGAAGCCAAAGCCACAACCTAAGAAAGAACCAATTAAGACCGCTGCAAAGCCTAAGAAGGCACCTGTGCCTACAAAGTCAGCTAAAGAAGTTGCAGCAAGTTCTGGATTGTTAGCGATGAAAGATGATTTGTCAGATATTAAAAAATCTTCTTCATCAGCTGCTCTAGGTGAGCGTTCTTTAAATACGAGTGGAACATCTGGACAAGTAACAAAGCGCTCTTTAGTAACAAAAAACTATGGTAAATCTAGTGGTGGAATTAACACTGCAGCATTAAGTACCAGCACAGGTGGTAACGGTCTTGGTGGTCGTTCTGCCGGACAAGTTGGTGGGGTAGATGGGCTCGGGGGAGGTGGAACCGGTTCCGGTAGTGCCGATGGTTCTGGCAACGGTGATGGTTCTGGTTATGGTAAAACACGTGATCTAGAAAAAATTCAGATTATGTTTGATCGTAACAAAAGTAGTTTATTTACCCTTTATAATCGTGAGTTGCGTAAAGATGCTACATTGCAGGGCAAGGTAGTACTAAATATTACCATTGCACCTTCTGGTAAAGTCACTAGTGCGAGTATTATTTCAAGTCAATTAGGAAATCCAACACTTGAAAGTAAAATACTTCAGCGTGTAAAGCTGATTAACTTTGGGGCAGAAGATGTTCCATCTTTCACATTCAATTATCCGATTGATTTCTATCCTGTTTAAACATATATGGCCAACGTTATCTTTGTTGGCCATTTTTGTTCTTCTAACGTCATTTTCTTATGCCAATCAACCCGACTGGATACTGAGTGGCACATTCTTAGGTGAAAATAATGCTCATGCAATGTTCGTTGATGAAAATGGCGATGAGCTTTTATTAGAGTTAGGTGATGATACCCAGGGTTGTGATTTACTTAAAGTGCTGCAGGATTCCGCAAAACTCAAATGCGATGACAAGGAATATATCTTGTCTTTGCGAAGTAGTGTTGGGGATATTCTTCTACAAGCAGAATATGAGAAGTCTTTAGAAAATCGAGTAACAATTACTTTGTCGAAAAGCGAAGTGGCAGACTATGTTAAAGAGAAACAGAGACTGGTTTCTGAAATTGGTTTCTTGCCGCTAATAGAAGATGAGCAAATTGTAGGTTTTATACTGTCAAAAATACAACCCGATACCAAAGCAGCCTCATTAGGTTTGTATAATGGAGATGTGATTAAAACGGTTAATGGTGTGCCAGCTTCCGACCCTGATTTTTTGCAAACTGTTCAAGAGCTATCAGTTGTGCCCGAGGTTACTATTCAGGTAGATCGCAACGGACAAATGATGGCTTATACTTATGTATTAGAGTAATAACGAAAGTCAAAATTACTAAATCACTAAATATCAATAAGTTATTGATAATACTTTATATAAGTTCTCCTATGTGAGCATCTTTGCTCGAAACTCATAACTACATGCAATTTACAAACGTAAATTTGTGTTTGTGTTGTACGTTAACCCACGCTGCAGTGGTCTATTGCAGTACAATATTCCCAGTAATTAATGAAATACCCTATAACGGAGGATTTTTTAATGACGTTTCTTGTATGGTTGATAGCAATAGGAGCATTGGCTTTTGGTTTAGCTAGAGCCACATGGTCATTTGCAGTGTGGACAATTGTAATTGGCGGTGCTCTCTTAGCACTAACATTATCTCCATTTCTTGGTGGGAT
>CAJHXG010000221.1_pt1 | contig 36912 bp, 38 predicted proteins | sample 9198481 | NCBI WGS metagenome assembly CAJHXG01 (sample SAMEA7708348, study PRJEB35096) | sediment metagenome | biome: marine neritic benthic zone biome [ENVO:01000025]; feature: sediment [ENVO:00002007]; material: shallow marine sediment [ENVO:03000034] sea grass bed [ENVO_01000059] ... | reverse complement strand
GATGATTTACGTTTTGTTTCAGAATTTGAAATTGAGCATGGTGGCGTTGAAGCAGATGGAGACCCTCTTGATGGTGAAGTAGAAGTTGAACAAGCCTATATTGAATATGACGTAAATGAAAACGCACAAATTCGCGGCGGTGTTTATCTAGTCCCAACCGGTATCTTGAATGAAACGCATGAACCACCTACTTTTTATGGTGTAGAACGTAATGATGTTGAGAATATCATCATTCCTTCTACTTGGTGGGAAGCAGGTGTCGGTGGAAACATGAATTTTGGAAACGGATTCAGTGGTGATCTCGCTTTACATTCAGGTCTAAATTTTAATGATACGACTGGCCGCATTCGTAGTGCACGTGGGAAAGTTTCCAATCAGCGCATGAGCGATCCTGCTGTGACAGGAAGGATTAAATACACAGGATTTCAAGGTCTTGAATTAGCTGCATCGGTTCAACACCAATTTGATCCAACGCAAGATGATGACACACCTGCAGTAGACGACTTCATTGATGATGGAACACTCCTAGAAGCCCATGCAATTTTCAATCGTGGACCATTTGGTCTACGTGCTCTTTACGCTCAATGGGATTTCAGTGGTGACATTGAAGATGCTGCAGGTGATATTGATGAACAATTTGGCTGGTACATTGAACCGAGCTACAAGTTTAACGAATACATTGGCATTTATACACGATTTGAAGATGTTGAAGGCGCTCGTGCTCAAGATCAATTCAGCCAATGGGAAGCAGGCTTTAACTGGTGGCCACATAAAGATGTAGTTGTGAAAGCTGATTGGCGCGACCGATCACACGACTCAGAAGGGGAAGATCAAGGCCGTGATTTTGATGGCTTTGACTTAGGCATTGGTTACATGTTTTAGAAAACAATCTAGACTAACTCGTAAAAGCCTGTACTAGATAAAATTATTGCAGGTATATTTAGTCTTAAAAGTACCTTAGGAAAATAAATAATTTAGGCTGTCACAATTTAAAATGAAATGGATTTTATCAATACTTTTTTTACTCATTACGCATGTAGCAACGGCAGCTGAAAGCATTTATCAGTCGCCTGAAGACTTTTTATCTACTACGTTTTCAAAAACACCCGAACCTCAGCGTTTAACCTTGTCAGGTGATATTGGCAAAGAAGTTAAAAAAATTCTTGGTCATCGTTATAAAAAAATTCGTGTGCCTTATTGGCAGAATGATTGTCGCTCAGCCTGGATTCTTGAAGAAATTGGCAAAGAGCGCTACATCACTACTGGCTTTGTAGTGAACTCTCAAGGACTTGAAAAGGCTAAAGTATTAATTTTCAGAGAAAGCCGCGGCTGGGAAGTCAAACATGATTTTTTTGGGCAGCAATTTATCGGTGCAAAATTAACCGATAAAAATAAACTCGATAAAAACATTGACAATATTTCTGGCGCCACCATGTCAGTCGATGCAGTTACTAACATCTCCAGAATGGCTCTTTTGCTGCATGAATACGTCATAAAAGATTCGTGTTAGTATTTTCGCCCCATGGCCGCCAAACTCCACAAGTGGCATCGCAGAATAGGACTGCTTGCTGCATCATTCATTGTTTTTTTAGTTATCAGCGGTATCGCATTACAGCATAGCAATGACTTTAATCTAAATACGCAATACTTAACCAACTCCTGGTTACTGAAGTACTATGGTATAAAACCCAATCCAATCACGACTTACCAACTAGGCAACCAAACGATTTCCCATGCTGGAGAATCAGTCTATTTATCTGGCAAGCCTATTACAGATGAAGTTTCAGCTATTCACGGTGCCATTAAACATACCTCCGACTCGAATAATGAAATTTTTATTGCCACCTCAAATTCATTAATTGTAATAGACGATAAAGGCGACATTATTGACGAAATAACAACGCAAGATGGCTTGCAGGAAGCCCCTATAGGCATCGCAATCTCAAAGAATAATACAACGGTTGTACGTGGGATTAATACTTATTGGGAAAGTCTCGGCGATTTAACCAGTTGGCAAAAACTACAAGGACCACATCCTCACTGGGTAGCACCTGCGATTACACTACCTGCATTAAGGCAAACAATAGAATCTCATGACATGAGCAAACAAATTAATTTAGAAAGGTTTTTACTCGATGCCCATAGCGGACGAGTTTTTGGTAAATATGGAATTTACGTTATAGATATAGCAGCCGTCTTGTTACTGATTCTTTCTATTACAGGAATTTGGCTTTGGGTGGTTCGTCGTTAAGATTCGAAAAACTTAATGAACTGCAGTAAATAAAAACGGTTCAAATTCTTTTAGCGCCTTCTCATACACCTTACGTTTAAACGCAACCACTTCTTCGAGAGGATGCCAATAATCTACCCAACGCCAATTATCAAACTCTGGTTTTTTAGTATGGTTTAAACGGATATTGCTTTCATCGGTTTGTAATTTAAGTAAAAACCAACGCTGCTTCTGCCCGATACACTTAGGCATACTGTGTTTGCGCACTAAGCGCTCAGGCAATCTATAGTGCAGCCAATTTTTTGTACAAGTGATAATATCAACATGGTTGTTATCTAAACCGGTTTCTTCTTTTAATTCACGATAAAGCGCTTGTTCAATCGTTTCATTAGGCAGAACACCTCCTTGAGGAAATTGCCACGCTTCTTGACCGTAGCGTTTACACCAAACAACATGTCTAGATTCATTACAAACGATGATGCCAACATTTTCGCGAAACCCCGAAGCATCGATTACATGCTGATTGCCTTCCATCACTTCCCTCCTGCTTTATATTGTTGCATAGGGCCCAGAATGGGGCAATTTAGATTACGTCTAGATAAACAAACTTAATATACAATACAATAACTTAGCTTTTTTGAGCCAATATTCTTTAAACCTTAATATTTATAATAATTATGGCATTAGCATTATTTGATCTAGACGAAACCCTTATCGCTGGCGACAGTGACTATGAATGGGGATCTCACCTTGTATCCATTGGTAAAGTGGATGCTGAACACTACGCAAATGAGAACGAACGATTTTATGAAGAATACCTTGCTGGCACCTTAGATGTTTATGAGTTTTTGAATTTTGCTCTGCAACCCTTAGCAAACAATTCTTACGAAGAATTATGTCAATGGCGTGATGATTATATAGAACAACGCATTAAACCAATTATCAAACCTAAATCATTTGACTTGATTACAAAACATCGAGATGCGGGAGATCACTTAATGATTGTCACTGCAACAAACAGCTTTATTACCGAACCAACTAAAGAAATTTTTGGAATACACGAGTTAATTGCAACAGAACCTGAAATGAAAAATGGTGGCTTCACCGGCGAAGTGCATGGCACACCAAGCTTTGGACCAGGCAAGGTTGATCGCTTGCAAGAATGGCTAAAAGACTCTAAACATTCTCTTGAAGGAAGTTATTTTTATTCTGACTCGCGTAACGATATCCCGCTGTTAGAGTTAGTTAGCAATCCTATTGCAGTAGATGCTGATGAAAAGTTAACAAAGCATGCAGAAAAAAATAATTGGCAACAAATTAGCTTAAAGTAAATTCTTTTAATCTTAAAAAGATTGGCCAAATTCTTTTTTATACTGCTCCTTAAATTCATTCAATGAATATTTATGATTCTGTGTACCATTGTGTGCAACTTTTATTGCACCCATTAACGCAGCAATACGACCTGTGACTTCCCAGCCTAGGTTATTCATTAAACCGTAAATCAATCCCCCACGGTAAGCATCTCCACAACCGGTTGGGTCTTGCACAGCACTTGCTTTAACTGCAGGAATTTCTATTGACTTGGTGTCAGTATGAATAACAGAGCCTTCACCACCGCGCGTTACAATAACAGCTTCTACTTTCCCAGCTATTTGTTGAATCGATAATCCAGTTCGCTCTTGCAACAATTGCGACTCATAGTCATTCACACAAACATAAGTAGCTTGTTCTACAAATTTAAGCAGCTCTTCGCCATCAAACATTGGCATACCTTGACCAGGATCAAACATAAACGGAATACCTGCATCCACACACTGTTGCGCATGTTTCACCATACCGTCTTTACCGTCCGGCGATATTAATGCCAAAGTGATGCCATCTTGCTTAGGGATTACATTTTCATGAGCATTATTCATCGCACCTGGGTGAAAAGCGGTAATTTGGTTATCGTCTAAATCGGTTGTGATAAATGCTTGAGCAGTGTATTCACTATCGATCTTTTTAAGATATTTTTGATCGATGCCACATTCAGACATCCATTTAGCATAAGGATCAAAATCTTGCCCTACGGTACCCATCGGCAGGCCATCGCCACCGAGTAAATTTAGGTTGTATGCAATATTGCCTGAACAACCACCAAACTCTCTACGCATTTGTGGAACCATAAATGATACATTTAGAATATGTACTTTCTCAGGCAAGATATGCTCTTTAAAACGATCAGGGAAAACCATAATCGTGTCATATGCTAGGGAACCACAAATTAGTGCAGACATCATTTCATTCCTTTTAATTTTTCGTTAAGTTAAATCGATGCGAAAATCGAGAATTCAGAGTATCAGCTGTAGTCGCGATAAAATAAATTGTATTTATAAATGACGGTATTAAAAGAAGACTTAGTTCGCCACTATGCATGGCTACGCAAATATGGCTATAACGATTCACACAGTGGCAATGCCTCAGTACGAGATGGAGATACGATATGGGTAACCCCTACCGGTGCATGTGCAGACACACTACAAGCAAATGATTTAGTTTCCTGCTCAATTGATGGTTCCTGCGGAGAAAACGCATCGTTCGATGCAAAATTACATATTGAAGTCTATAAACAAAACGCTAAGGCTAGTGCGGTATTCCATAGCCATGGCCCACACACCATTGCACTAACTATGAATGGCGAAGACTTCATACCTGATGATTTTGAAGGCAAGCTCTATTTCCCTACCGTTCCCGTTCATGCTATTGGATTTGATGAATATTCAGAAAAATCGCCACAATTAGTGGCTGACACGCTTAGCAAATACTGCATTACCGTTGTCCGTGGACATGGCGTATATGCCTGCGCAGAATCAATTAACCTTGCCTATAAATGGAGCTGCTCTTTAGAACACTCAGCAAAAATTGCGTTTCTAAATCATCAATTAAAACCTTAAATTTCAACTAGCTGGAAATCATCCTTCATCGCTCCACACTCTGGACACTTCCAGTTAAAAGGAATGTCTTCCCAGCGCGTACCCGGTTCAATCCCCTCTTCAGGCGCGCCCTTAGCTTCGTCATAGATCCAGCCACAAATTACACACATATATGTTTTATACTGCATTAATGGTTCTTTCCCTATTCCATTTAAATTGCTCAGTTAATCAATGAATACTTCTACAAATACACCTGTTGTCATGGCGCTCTCGGGCGCAGATCCAACAGGGGGCGCTGGTGTTCAAGCAGACATCGAAACTATTGCAAGCTTGGGATGTCATGCTGCACCAATTATCACATCAGTAACGGCACAAGATACTACCAATGTCGTTGACACCACTCAAATCAATGAACATTTTATTATCCAACAAGCCCGTGTAGTACTAGAAGATATGAATATTGCTGCCATTAAAATTGGCTTAATTGAAAGTGACACTACTGCAATGGCTATCCATACACTGCTTACAGATTATAAAAATATTCCTGTTGTACTAGACCCCATAATCATCGCCGGTGGCGGAAAAGTATTAGCGAATGAAGATGTAGTTGATGCAATCAACACATTATTAGTGCCACTAGCAACTATTGTTACTCCTAATAGCGATGAAACTAGAAACTTAGCACCTGAAGGCGACACGCTTGACGCTTGTGCAATGGCACTTTTAGAACGTGGCACACATTATGTATTAGTCACGGGTACTCATGAAAAAACCGATAAAGTTTGTAACATTTTATATGGCAATAATCGTAAACTAGATACACGCAGTTGGCCACGACTACCGGACCAATACCACGGTTCGGGCTGCACACTTTCATCTGCCATTGCTGCAAACATTGCACGTGGACAAGATATTGTTTCGGCCACTCACCAAGCACAAGAATATACCTGGAAATGTTTACATGGTGCACGTCAGCTTGGCATGGGGCAAAAAATTCCCAATCGTTTTCATTGGCTATAATAGTTAGCTCATTCAGTAATGCAAAAATTACAGGGTCTATATGCAATCGCCGATGCTGATTGTATTGGTACAGATAAAATTATTAGGAAAACAAAAGAAGTTTTAGCTGCTGGTGTGAAAGTTATTCAGTATCGAGACAAAGTTAATTCTCGAGATCATCGATACAAAAATGCTGTAGCACTACGCAGGCTTACAAACAACTATAAATGCTTATTGCTCATCAATGATGATGTGCAATTAGCGAAGTCTATCGATGCGGATGGTGTACATTTAGGCAAAAACGATGCATCGATTAAACAAGCCAGAAAGCAGCTTGGAAAAAACAAAATAATTGGAGCTTCCTGTTATGCAAAATTTGAAAATGCACGAACAGCTATTAATGCTTCAGCAGATTACATTGCGTTTGGTAGTTTTTACCCATCTGCAACCAAACCCGATGCACCTAAAGCAAAAATTGAGCTTCTTACCCAAGCAAAACAAGAATTTAATATTCCTATCTGTGCAATTGGTGGCATTACACCTAAAAATGCTACTAATCTACTAACCGCAGGAGCAGATATGATTGCTGTAATTAGTGCCGTCTTTAATACTTCATCTCCTAAGCAGGCTGTGCAAGAATATTTATCATTAATGTGAGCTTATAAAAAATTATGACCACTTCAGAACAAGCTTTCGAAAAAGCCCAAAAATATATCCCTGGTGGTGTCAATTCCCCTGTGCGTGCCTTCAAGGCCGTGGGTGGAGCACCGGTGTTTATCAAACGAGCATCAGGTGCTCATATATATGACATTCATGATAAAGAATTTATTGATTATGTTGGCTCTTGGGGTCCGATGATCTTAGGGCATGCACACCCTGAAGTAATTGAAGCTGTTCAACGTGCAGCAGAACATGGTTTGAGTTTTGGCGCACCTACCGAAATAGAAACTGAAATGGCTAAGCTAGTTTGTGAACTAGTTGAGTCCATAGAAATGGTGCGTATGACCAGCTCTGGCACAGAAGCGACGATGAGCGCGATACGCTTGGCACGTGGTCATACTGGACGCAATAAAATTATAAAGTTCGAAGGCTGTTACCACGGTCATGGCGATGCACTGTTAGTGAAAGCCGGCTCCGGCGCACTCACACTAGGTGTGCCCAGTTCTCCTGGAGTGCCAGCTGAGACTGCAGAAAACACTATCACTCTCACCTATAACAATATAGAAGAAGTCGAAAAAGTATTTACAGAAATGGGTGAAGAAATTGCTTGCGTGATAGTTGAACCGATTGCAGGAAACATGAATTGCATTCCTCCCGTAAAAGAATTTTTACAAACTTTAAGAAAAGTTTGCTCTGAATATAAAGCCATTTTAATTTTTGATGAAGTCATGACCGGCTTTCGTGTCGCCAAAGGCGGTGCGCAGCAACTTTATAAAGTGGTTCCGGATTTAACAACCCTTGGAAAAATACTAGGCGGCGGTATGCCCGTGGGCGCACTCGGGGGTGAACGTGCTATTATGGATTCACTGGCGCCAGTTGGTCCTGTTTATCAAGCCGGCACCTTGTCTGGCAACCCAATAGCCATGACCGCAGGCCTCACGACATTAAAACTACTTTCAGAGCGCGGTTTTCACGATCAATTACAACGTAAAACAAAGTTGTTAATCGATGGACTATTAGACGCTGCGAACAAGAATAATGTTCCACTCACTGCCAATTATGTTACCGGCATGTTTGGTTTATTTTTTAGTGAAGAAGAAAAGATTACTTCCTTTGCCCAAGTTACTACCTGCAACTCAGATCATTTCAATAAGTTCTTCCACAGCATGCTAGATCAAGGCGTGTACCTGGCTCCCTCATCTTATGAAGCAGGGTTTATATCTGCAGCTCATAGCGAGGAAGATATTCAAAAGACCATCGAGATCGCAGATAAAGCATTTGCAGAACTATAAAATTTTTTTAGATTCATAATAATAGTTCGATTGGATTCAAGAAAAATATTTTCTTCCAACCTTGTATTAAACTATCCCACCTCCAAGGATATGGAATGAGAGTAACAACCGAGTAATGTAAATGCGGTGCATTACCGGTATTACCTACTGCACCAACAACCTCTACTTTTGCTAACAATCTTTTTGTAGTAGTCGAAGAACTTAGCATATGTGCATAATAATGTAAGCGCTACTTTAGGCCTAAGACTATTGAAACATTACCACCGATAGTAAAAAGTACCAGTACAAATAACCAAACCATAACTTGAGCTAAACACTGCTTGACCATGAGACGCAAATATTTCTATAATCTTGTATACACCAGACTTTCCCCAAGGTTCATACCAAAAAGTGTCAAGGTTACAATCGTTTTTTGCTGCCCCTGCACAGGAATAATCTGTTCTTCAGGCAACAAAAACCTACGCACAAGACAAAAAAAACAATAATACATGTCTTTTTTTTAATGCGCTTTTTATTCTCAGACATATTGAAAGACAAGTTTTACTCTTCTATAAACTTATAAATCTCAGGTTTAAATCTTGGACTACAAATAGCTAAGAAGACCAGGTCAGCCGAACCCGTATTTGTAATCTTCTGTGCACAGTTAGGCGGTATTATTACTACATCATTAATAACAAGCTTTTGCGGCTCAAGACCATCTATTTCAACCAGTCCTTCGCCTTCCAAAATTACATAACGCTCAACAGTTACTGATAATTTATGCAGCTTTGTTGTAACGCCAGGCTCAACTCTAGCCTTAGTAATAGAAAGATTTGGATCATCATCAGAATTTGAAAGCTCACAAATAAAACAACCTTCATCAAAATAGTACTCACTGGAAAGATCGGCTTTCTTGATGTTTGGCTGCATTGAAATATTGTTTACTTAATATGCTGCTGCAAAAACTCAAGCACAACATTTTTTACTTCTTGATCTTCTAATAACTCGTGCTTATAACTTAAATGACCTTTTCGATACACAACAGATTTGCTCCCATTGCGTTTATTCAAAAATTTTGTACATGCACCATTAGTGTAAGGGTTTTGAAACCAAGGGTCTTTAGAACCAAGCAATGTAAGTACGGGTTCAGTTTTAGGAGCCCTTACACCTTTGTATTCATCCCACGTTGAAGTACATGTCCACCCTTCTACTACACGCGCATTTACAGATCGATTCTTATTTTTCGAAAAAAATGTTGCGGTAGTAATACCACCTTCACTCAAACCCATCAAAAAAACATTATTCTTATCTACCCAATGAAGTTTTTTAGCCTTTTCAATAGCATTTCCTGCATCATTTTGCCTCATTTTAATAATTTCACGATACAAACCGCCTTCATATCGATAGATATCACATGATCTAGGGTATTTCTCACGAGCGAAGCTAGGTGGCACAATGACTGCAAAACCATTTTTAGCTAAAAAATTAATGCGCCGAATTGTACCGACCCAAACGCCTGAGCAACCATGCATATAGATTACGGTAGGAAACTGTTTATTAATCTTTAAGGATGAGTGAGTAATTTCTGCAATGTTAGTTTGAATATATGCACCTTCCTCAGACGGAATTCGAACTAGACTCGCTTGCCATACTCGCTCTAATTCATCAGGATGATTCCAATCTTTACTGGACATCATCGAAGCAGGTGTAAACTGCTTGCCGCTGTTTGCAAACTGACTATATGAGTTTAAAGTTTGAGCACATGCAGATGCATTAAAAAATACTAATCCCGCGAATAATAAAAAACTAAGCCGTTTGATGTTGGCCATATAATTTTGCATAGAGTCCATTCGCAATCAGTAGTTCTTTATGACCACCTTGTTCAGTTATTTTACCATCTTCAAATACATAAACTGTATCGGCCTGTTTAACGGCACTTAAACGGTGCGCGACGATGATCATCGTACGACCTTTAAGAAATTCCGCTAAAGCAATATGTAATTTAGCTTCTGTTTCAGCATCTAAAGCAGAAGTGGCTTCATCCAAAATGACTACTTGTGGATTAGTAAGTGCCATTCTTGCAATTGCAATTCGTTGTCGTTGCCCACCTGATAAACGTATACCATCTACACCAATCAAACTATCCAAACCTCTTGGCATGGCTTCAATGACATCTTTAATTTGTGCAACTTCTAGCACTCGCCAAAGCGCTGCATCAGGCACTTCTCTACCCAAGGTTAAATTCATACGCACCGTATCATTAAACAATGCTGGGTGCTGCAACACACAAGCCACATGCTCACGTACCACTTCCATACCAATACGAGAAACAGGTACCTGGTCAAATTTTATTTCACCAAACAATGGTGGATATAGTCCAAGCAACACTTGCACTAAAGTGGATTTACCGCCACCACTGGCCCCCACAAGGGCAACTTTTTCACCCGCCTGAATGGCAAGATTAACGCCATCCAATACATAAGGACCATCACCATAGGCAAACTTGATATCTTCAATTTGTACACTCACCGCATGCTTATCGGTAAATGGATTTTCAATATGCGGATATTCCGGCTCTCTTGGCAAGTGTAACAACTCATTTATGCGTCCAAGAGCAGCCTTAGCACCATAAAAAGAGTATTGAATACTTAATACCTCTTGCACTGGCCCCATCATGAACCAAAGATAGCCAAACACGGCGATCATTTCGCCAATACTAAGATCAGTTAATAACACCATCGCCATACTTAGTGCACGAAAAATATCAAAGCCTATCAAAAACACCGAAAATGATAATCGATTAGCTGCGTCACTCTTCCATGAAAATGCTGCAGAATGTTCTTTTAATTCTTTAGCATTTTTCTTCACCCTATCTAAATAATAACCCTCTCGGTTACTAGCGCGAATTTGCTGAATACCATCTAAGGTTTCTGTAAGCGATTGCTGAAATTTTTCAAACGACTTATTCTCTTTTTTCTTTAATTCTTTTACTTTCTTACCAATCAACATCGTAATGTAAATCACTAGTGGATTTACAAACATAATGAAAAGCGCGAGCTGCCAATGCAGCCAAATCAATACACCGGCAACACCCACTATGGTTAAGCCAGCAACTAAAAACTTACTTACTGTTTCACCAGCAAACTGGTCAACAGTATTTAAATCGGTAACAAATTTTGAAGATACCGCACCACCGCCCAAAGTTTCATACTCAGACATGGTTACCGACTTAAGACGGTTGAGTAACTGATAACGGATTCGGTAAATAATATCTTTAGCAATACTTACAAACTTTTTGGTTTGCCAAACATTTAGCAAGAGATACGTCAAACGCAACAGAATGCATATTACGGTCAAAACAATAATATAAAGAAATGGACTATGCAGCGACTCAGGGAAATACTTGCCTACCATAGCAACAACTTTTCCAGGTTTATCTAACAAAACCTCATCAATCAACAATGGAATAAGTAACGGTATAGGAATACTCGCCAATACGGCAATGACGGCTATAACATGCGCAGAAACAAGTTCTTTTTTATGCGCAAGCGCCATGTTTAACACATGGCGCACAGTGTATTTTTCAGGAGCAGATTCTAAAATTCTTTCAGATGCCTTATTGATACGATTAGTTTCTGTCATTTAGGTTGCAACTATTAAGCTTTTTTCGAATCCTTATCCTAGCTCTGCTTTTCAATATCCGCTCTGACTTGACCCATATCCAACGCTTTAGTTTTATCAATGATATCTTCTAGTTGCGCTGGCGGTAATGCGCCTGCTTGTGAATATAATAATATCTGTTCACGAAAAATCATTAACGTTGGAATCGAGCGGATATTGCATGCTTCTGCTAACTCCTGCTGCTCTTCTGTGTTTACTTTTGCAAATACAACATCGTCATGATTTTCAGATGCTGTCTCAAAAGTTGGTGCAAATGATTTGCATGGACCACACCATGACGACCAAAAATCGATAATGATTGTGTCGTTTTTTTCAACTGTATCGTTAAAATTATCCTTAGTCAGGGCAATTGTTGCCACATCACTCTCCTTCGTTATAAATATTTAGATTCCTGCATTGCTTCTTTAAGATGATACAGACGCACAATATGGTCATCGATCTCCAAGAGCCTTTGTTTAGTCGCTGATTGTAGAGGTAACAGTTCCGTAAGACGAGCACCTACCCACCCTGCGTGGTCATAAGCAGCAGGCAAAGTCGTATATGGCTTACCAACTTTAGTAATTATTTTTTGTAACAATATACGCATCGCTTCAAATTCCTCAGGCAAATCAGGATCAGGGTCTGCTTCAAGGCGTTGAATATGCCCTATTAGCAACTGATTAGTCTGAATATGAGTATTTTCAATATAAATTTTTGTCTCGCCGTAGGCTGTAATCCCTAACAACCCGTCTGGTAGCGTTTCCCAATCCCCTATACGACATTCTGTTCCTGTCTTATACACATCTGCTGCCTGACCGGATTCTTGGCCATTTTTGATAAGTGCAATACCAAACCCATGCTCATTACGCATACAATCCTTTACCATATCGAGATAACGTGGTTCAAATAGTCGCAACGGTAGTGCCCCGCCAGGAAAAATCACTGAATTCAGCGGGAATAAAGGCAGCTCATGCAAATTTGAAGACAAAACTTAAGCTCGTTGCTTAATTTAAGAATGAAAAGTAATTTGAATTTTACATTGATTATGCAGCTTTATCAGCAGTAATTTTATGATCTGCCAAGCGTTTAACCATAGAATGAGCAACCGACTTATAAAACTGTGCTTGTAAATCAGTAGACATTTTATTTAAATCGGTAGTGGTTAACTTCATTAACAGAATATCAGTACTTGCCATAATACTAGTATTGCTATTTTCATTTCTTAATAAACCAATCTCTCCAAAACAATCACCTTCGGATAAAGTTTTAACTGGTTCATTTGATTTATATACAATCGCTTTACCACCAACGATCACATAAAATGTTTGGTCGATCTCTCCTGCAGATAAAATGGTCTCACCATTAGAAATGCGCAACCATGTTGCAAGATCAACAAATTCAGATAACTGTTTCTGACTAAATTCTTTAAAGAATCCAAGCGTGCCGGCTTGGTCTGCGTTGACGCGCTTAATTATTTCTGCTTCTTCATAACGCAGTGCAATATCCACACTACGAATTGCAGCAGCAAAATCGGCTGCAGCAGGATAACGCTGATCACTTTGTTTTTCTAAAGCCTGGTCAATGATAGGCTGAATTTTTTCTGCATACTCAACACCATAACTTGAAAGAGATTTAGGCTTTTCATTTAAGATCTTATACATGTGCGTATGCACATTGTCTGCCTCAAATATTTTACCACCCGTTAGCAACTCATACAGCACTACTCCAAGTGCATATAAATCTGTTCCTGGGCCCACTTCTTGTTCTTCTATTTGCTCTGGCGCCATATATAGAGGAGAACCAAATAAACCACTAGAAAAAGTATCGATCTCATTGCGCACTTTCGCAATTCCAAAGTCAACAATTTTGACATTTCCATCTTCAGTAATAAGTATGTTTGCGGGTTTTATATCGCGATGCACAACATTTTTACTATGCGCATATTCAAGTGCTTTGCAACACTTAAATATAATATCAATTGCTTTTGATACTGGAATTTCTTCTTTAGCATTCATCATAGACGCTAAACTTTTAGCATCTATATATTCCATTACAATAAAAGTTTGCCGATCACCCACACCCGCATCGTAAACCGATACAATATTAGGGTGTTGTAATTGACCAACTGCGCGAGTTTCTAGAAAAAACGAATTACGTAGTTGCTGGGAATTTTCTTCACCATCTTGATCATCAGGAAACTGACTGACTTTAATTGCAACGTCACGCTCCAGAAACGGGTCATGCGCTTTATAGATAGTTCGATATTTACCTTGATGAATAATTTTATCTAATTGATATTTACCTATCCGGTCTCTGGAGGATAAACTACGACGTTTTCTTCTATCACTCATATTATTAATACACTTTAGTGTAAAATATTAGCTTCTCGACTTGATAATTGCAGCACAAGTTTCTCGGACAAGCCATCAAAACTACCATTACTCAAAATTAAAACATTGTCGCCTGGCTTTACGTCATTTAGTAAATCCAAAATAATGTCATCTACTACAGAAAATGTTTTTGCATCGGGCTTAATATTATTTGTTACGTCTTGAATTGGCCATTGCAAATCTTTTGGCTCAAAAATAAAAACCTTATCTGCATCGTCAAATGCTTTTGCCAAATGCTCAACATGAATTCCTAGACGCATTGAATTAGATCGTGGTTCAAAAATAGTTATGATGCGCCCGTCTGGTCGTTGATCTCTAAATGCGGAAATAGTAGCTGCAATTTCTGTAGGATGATGCGCAAAATCGTCATAGACACTTATTTTATTAAATGTACCTTTATGCTCTAGACGACGCTTTACTCCTGAAAAGGTAGTTAAAGCTTGCAGAGCATCTTCCACATACACACCTGCATGCTGGGCTGCAGCAATAGCAGCAATAGCATTTGCAATGTTATGACGACCAAACAATTCCAAAACACCTAAACCACGTGGCTTGTTATTTTGCTTTAATGTAAATTGAGAATTTTGTAAATCGATATCCCCTGCAAACCAAGTTGCAGCAGAATTCGTGGTCGAAAATGATTCCGTTGGCGTCCAACATCCCATATCAATTACATCTTGTATATTTTGGTCATCTATATTGATGATTAGTTTCCCATCGCTAGGCAGAATTCGAATCAGATGGTGGAATTGACGTTTAATAGCGTCTAGATCATCAAAGATATCTGCGTGATCAAATTCTAAGTTATTTAGCACTAAGGTATGGGGACAGTAGTGTACGAATTTAGACCGCTTATCAAAAAAAGCCGTGTCATACTCATCTGCTTCGATAACAAAGTACTTAGAATCACCCAATCTAGAAGAATAATCGAAGTTCTCTGGTACGCCACCAATTAAGAATCCAGGCTTTAAGCCTGCAGATTCAAGGATCCAGGCCAGCATACTACTGGTAGTCGTTTTACCATGTGTACCCGCTACCGCTAGCACCCAGCGATCTTTCAATACTTGGTCATGCAACCAAGCTGGGCCAGAGGTAAAAGGAATGTGGTTATTTAGTAGATATTCAACCACCTCATTACCTCGTCCCATCACGTTGCCAACTATGATCTGATCGGGTAACGGGAAAATATGATCAACTGAGTAACCACTCATAAGCTCAATACCTGCCATCTCAAGCTGTGTACTCATCGGCGGATACACATTCATATCCGAACCAGACACTGTATGCCCAAGCTGCTTAGCAATAATGGCCAAACTGCCCATAAACGTTCCGCAAATTCCAAGGATATGTATATGCATCAGACTGCTGCTCTTCCGGATAAAAATAATTGTAGAATCATAATACTTAACAAAGCATAGCCAACACTAATTGCTACTCCATTACCTAATGTTGAAGCAATAGCCCGACTAAAAATAAATCCATATACAACAATAATCCAAATAAAAAGTGCAAAACTTAATAGGCCAAAAAACAAAACTAAATTTTCATTGAGCTCTTCATTTGACAAAGGGTACACAACAGGTACAGAGATAAGATTAATTAAAGTTACCGTGCCCATCATCGCACAAAATGTTTGTATAAAACGCTCTGGATTCTTAAGTAATAAAAGTTTTGTAAATACGAATGAAAAAAACAAACCTGTAATACTTGAAAGCCCTGCTATACTGGGGTCATAAATAATCGTGCCCAACCAAACTGAAACTGCAAGACTCACCCCAACCAAAAACATCATAAGCGACATATCACAAGGCAGATCTTCTGGCCCTTTACGTAACAGACTAATATTGATAAGTGTTTTTACAAGTTCTGGCATGGAAAAAGTTACTATCTAGCCAAGCAACACAAGCAATTTAAGCCTGCAAAAAGCCATAGATCCCGCGTTTTGATGGAGCCAGCATATATTCTCGAAGATGATCTATTTCTGGTGTCCCATGTTGATCTTCTATTGATCCACCTTCACGTAAATGTCGAAATACCCGTTCAAGTTTTTTATATCGCTCACCTTTTATTCCAGAGCGTCGCAAACCAATTGTATTTAACCGAAAATGACGTACTGGATCGCCACCCAAAAGAAAAAATGGTAATACATCTTTACGCACCGGAGTAAAGCCTGCAACCATAGACATACTTCCTATGCGAATAAATTGATGAGTGCCGACGTGTCCGCCAAGATTTGCTTTATCACCAATATCTATATGGCCACTTAAACCAACATAAGCGGTGAGAATAACTTCATCACCAAGATGACAATCATGCGCAACATGCGAATAACTCATTAGATAGCATTTAGAACCTAATGTTGTTGGAACATCAGGGTTAGTAGAGCGATGTACCGTGCAATTTTCACGAATGATATTTTCATCACCTATCTCAACCCAAGTTTCTTCACCACTAAACGATAAATCTTGAGGCAATCCCCCTAGTACAACTTGTGCATGTAGTTGATTATTTTTACCAAGTTTTACATAGGAATGTAGCACGCAATGTGGCCCGATCTCAGTACCCGATTGAATAATGACATTATCTTCAATGACGCTATATGGACCAATTTTTACATCGGTATCAATTTCGGCTTTCGAAGAAACTACAGCAGTTGGATGAATATTTGACAATTTAGAAAACTATTAAAAAATAAAGTAAGAATGTGTTTTAATTTTAATATAAATACAGATATATATTAGTGCCGTTTAGCAATATAAGCTTCCCAAGACCCCATAGCATCTCCATCAAAATCAATAATATTGAACCCAACGACATAACTACTCTGAGAAATTCGGTTTACTGAAATAACTTTAGTGTTACATTTAAGAGTGTCGTTCAAATCATGTTGTCTTGGTATCTTTATTTGGATATTTGCGGTGATATTCTCACCAGGCGTGACTTGTAAATATCGACTAAATATTTTATTTGCAAGTAGCCCCTCACATACAATACGTAGACCTCGCAGCGAGACTTCCATAGAGACCGCATCAAAACTGTATTCATTCATATCAATCTGAACATCTAATTTAGCTCGGTAGCGAGCAACTGCCCTGCGTTCAGTTTTCAAACAACCGCTCCGTGCTGATAATTAAATTCATTCACTCTCATGCATGACATCGACAAACTATCTAATATGCATATAGTGATGTCAATCAAGTTAAGATTTGAGAAGCTTTAGCAAATCTTTTTCACTCAGTATCTTAACCCCCAAAGCTTCCGCTTTATTTAATTTAGATCCGGCATTAGCCCCCGCGATTACAGCAGTAGTTTTCTTTGATACGCTGCTAGTTACTTTAGCTCCTAATTGCTTCAACTGCTCAGTAGCCTTAGGACGACTAAGCTTTTCTAAACTTCCTGTTAATACATATATACTCCCAGCAAGTGAGTTATTTTCCTTATTTACACTGGCTTTCTTCTTCCAAACTATTCCCACATTAATAAGTTCATCAATAACTTCTCGATTATGCGCTTGGCCAATAAAAGCAGTTATATTTTCTGCTACCACTGGACCCACATCATTGATCTCTTGCAACTCTTCATTTGTAGCGTTTAACAATGCATTTAAATCAGAGAAATGATCTGCCAGCGCAGTAGCAGTAGCTTCGCCTACTTCACGAATACCTAACGAATAGATAAACCGGGGAAACGTAGTATTTTTGCTTTTTTCAATTGCATTCAATAAGTTGGTTGCAGACTTTTCTCCCATGCGTTTCAGCACGGTGATTTTTTCCTTATCCAAATTAAATAAATCTTGCACACTAGAAATCAACTCTTCGTCTACAAGTTGATCAACCAGCTTATCTCCTAAACCTTCAATATCCATCGCAGTTCTCGATGAAAAATGCTTTATCGCACCTTTACGTTGTGCCGGACAAAATAAGCCTGCACTACATCGAATAATTGCTTCATCATCAATACGCACTACTTCTGAATCACACACAGGACACTTTACTGGGGCGCGTACAGGCTTGTTGCGTTGTTCGCCTGGTTTCAAAACTGTTTTTACGACTTCGGGAATAACATCACCCGCTCGACGTATGATAACTTTATCACCTTCGCGTACATCTTTACGTTGCACTTCATCCATATTATGCAAAGTTGCATTACTTACCGTTACGCCACCGACAAAAACTGGATCAAGTTTTGCAACCGGCGTTAATGCACCAGTACGGCCAACTTGAAACTCAATGCGATTAACTTTAGTTACTGCTTCTTGGGCAGGGAATTTATGTGCAACCGCCCATCTTGGTGCACGCGAAACAAATCCTAGTTCTTCCTGCAAAACTAAATCATTGACCTTGTATACCACCCCATCTATTTCATAATCTAATTTATCGCGCCGTTTCAATATATCTTCGTAAAAACTTAGACAACCTCTATAACCCGGCACAAGTGCTACTTCAGAGCATACTTTCAGACCTAGCTCTTTTAAAAACTGTAATGATTTATATTGACTTGTAATTTTAGTTAATTTTTCAATATTTGTGGCACTGTAAAAGTAGATATCTAATGGTCTTTTTGCAGTATTTCGCGGATCTAACTGTCGCAAACTTCCTGCTGCAGCATTTCTAGGATTAACAAAGGTTTTCTCACCTTTCTTGCGCGCTATAGCATTCATTATTTCAAAGCCTTTTTTAGGCATAAAAACTTCACCACGCACTTCTAATCTATCGGGTAATTTTTTATTTTTGCGCAATCGCAATGGAATTGATTTAATAGTACGAATATTTTCTGTAATATCTTCCCCAGTCAGTCCATCACCACGTGTTGCGCCACGCACCAACACACCTTTCTCATAAATCAAACTAACTGCTAAACCATCAAGCTTTGGTTCAGCGGTGTAATCTATATTGATATCTCTTTTTAGCCGGTCTTTAATTCGTATTTCAAATGCTTCAAGTTCTTCCGTACTAAATACATTGCCAAGCGATAACATAGGCACTTCATGCTTAGCAGGCAAAAAATTATCAAGTGGCACAGCGCCAACACGCTGTGTGGGTGAATCAGCAGTTATGAGTTTTGGATTAGCATCTTCAAGCTTTTGCAAACTACGCATAAGCTTGTCGTATTCTGCATCGGGTATTGCAGGTTCATCTAATACATAATAAGAGTAGTTATGCTGCTGAATCTCATCCCGCAATTTTTTAATTTTATTTTGTACACTAATCGCCATTACGAATAATTATGTATCACGGATGTTGAGGGTATAACGAGAATTCAGCATATCCATTATAATGCTGCAATATAAAAATTTTGCAGACTAAAAATTTCTTAAGAATGCTCTAATTTATTATACCGGTACTGGTCGCGGGTGCCGTAAACTAAATAACTGTATATCTTCTTGCAAATGAGCTGTCATTTGTGGATTTAATCGATTACGGGACTCATCTAGTAAATCACCATTTAAGCGCTCTGAAAATTTTCTTGCATCTTCCAGCATGATGTTAAACGATCGCAAACCTTCTTCTGGCCCAGGCAAACTTAAAATAAAACTCAGGCCCGGAGTTTCAAATTCATGCATGCCATCTGCATCAAATGTACCCGGCTTTACCATATTTACGATGCTATATAGTGCTTTTTTACCACTGAAGCGCTCAACATTTTTATTAAAAATAAATAAATTATCGAGCTCTAAATCAAGCTCTTTGCAAAGATTCAAAATCGCTTTGCCATTAAATTTATGTGGTCGTCGCGCCATCACGTGCAGAATAACTAATTTTTCTGCAATTTTAGGCGGCTCAGGCTCTTTATCAAAAATGCTGGGCTGATGACTAAAGGAAGGTTTTTCGTTAGGAAGCTCTATACGGTGCGATTCAGCAGCATCATTGTGAACTAGGTTACTTAATTCATCGCCTGAGTCGTCAATAATTTCCTCATCCACCACACCATTTACATCTTTTTGAAGATCATCCCCTAGTTCAAGCGCTTGATCTAACTCTAACGGATCAGGTAAATCGCTGGTTTGGAAATTAAATTCGTCGTCTTCACGCTTACGTACTGCGCGCTTGGACCTGCCAAAAAAATACATCGCCACGATAGCTGCTAATCCAATTAGCAATAATGCAATTCGTAGTTCTAATTCCATATAGCTTGCGCAAACATATGCTGATTTAACAGGCGCAGATTAATTATTTGAAAAAAAATGATTAAACCGCAGCCAATTCAGCCGCAGCATCCACATCCACAGAAACAATTCGAGATACCCCAGGCTCATGCATCGTAATTCCCAGTAATTGGTTTGCAAACTCCATGGTGTTCTTATTATGCGTGATATAAATAAATTGTACCCGATCACTCATATCTTTTAACAAATCGCAAAAACGTATGACATTTGCGTCATCCAAGGGAGCGTCGACCTCATCGAGTAGACAGAAAGGAGCGGGATTAAGTTCAAATAATGAGAATACCAGCGCAACTGCTGTAAGTGCTTTTTCCCCACCAGACATCAGCTGTATAGATGAAAGTCTTTTACCTGGAGGACGAGCCATAATTGCTACACCAGTAGTGAGCAGGTCATCCCCTGTCATTTCAAGGAAAGCTTTACCACCGCCAAACAAACGCGGATACATAGCTTGTAAATGGCTATTCACATTCTCAAAAATATCTTTGAATCGATCTTTAGTTTCTTTGTCTATTTTTCGAATCGCATTTTCGAGCGTTTCTAATGCATTAGTAAGATCTTCATGCTGCTTATCCAAATACTCTTTGCGCTCATTGTGCTCTTCGTATTCACCAATGGCTGCCAAATTAATTGGGCCTAAACGATTAATTTTACGCTCTATAGATTGTGTCTTTTCTTCCCATTTTTCCAGTGTCGCATCTTCCTCTAGCTTTTCTAACACAGCCTCAGGTGCGACATCATATTCGTGCAACTGCTCTTGAACGGTTTTGCTGCGCACATTAGCTTCTTGCCAAGCTAACCGCAATTCATTTAATTCGTCCCTAAGTTGCTCAAGATTACGTTGCGTTTCAACATTATGCTCTTGCTTAGTACGTATTTGCTCTTCAGTTTTTTGCGCAACCATACGTGCGTCTGACAAACTATGTTCTAACTCAACACGCTGATCAACATATTCTTTTAGGTTTTCGTTTAACTCTACGAGTGGTGCACTACCATCTTTAATGGATTGCTGCAGAGACTGTTCGCGCTGCTTAAGTTGCTCAGATTGTTCCTTCATACGTTCAAGAGAAGCATGAGTTGCATTCAATGAACTTCGATATGACTCTAAATTTAATGCCAAACGATGAGTAGATTCGCGGCGCTCAACTTCTTCGCTACGCGCACCATCGAGATGAAAAACTGTACTATCACGCTGCTCTAACAATCCTTTACGCTCAACATCAAGCACTTCTAACACGGAATCCGCCTGTTGCTTAGAAGCCCTTGACTCTTCTAGCTCTTCTTCAGATTGTTTAATTTGACGATTTACATCATCCAAATAGTCACGCAATTGTTCTTCTTGACGCTCAACATGCTCTTTTTTACTTTCCCAGCCAGACATTTCCGCTTCTGCCTGCGCATGCACTTTTTGTGCATTAGATAAGTTAGCTTGAGCCGTGTCGCGTTGTTTTTCATTCTCATATAACTCGTGCTGACAAGTTTCTAAATCAGAAACCATCTGAATAATTTCGTTTTGTTGAGTTTGCACTTCCTTCTCAAGATTTAATATTTCATTCTTGCGTTGTAAGACGTTGCCTTTATTTGCAGCAATTCTTGAGACACGTAACCATCCCACTCCTAACCAAACACCATCTCTAGTAATAACAGATTGACCTGACTCCAAGGATACACTCTTCTTTAATGCACTTTGAAGGTCATTGGCAATGAAAATACTTCCAAGTTTAGCGGATAAATCCACCGGCGCTTTAACCTTAGAAACCAAGGTTTCACCTAATGCATGACTTGAAGACGAAGTATTGGAGACTCTTTGACTTAACACCATCATGCGACCAGTTTTAATATCTTTTACTGAACTAGCAACTTGTTCAATTTTATCTACACAAACCGCTTCTAGATAATCACCAAGCACAGTCTCAACTGCAGCTTCCCATCCTGCTTCAGTTTTAAGTTTGTCCATCAACCTTGGGGCTTTACTTAAACCATGTTGATCTAACCAACGACTTACATCTTTACCTTCCTCGCCCAAAACAACACGCTGCAAAGCCTGTAAAGATGACAATTCAGTTTGTTTGGTTTGCAGTTGTTCGCGCGCCTTCTCAAGCTGCACCCCTAGTGTTTGGCTATTATCTCGACCAGCACTAATACTTTTAGACAGCTTAACAATCTTTGGAGAAATAGCTTGTAATGCAGTACTGGTTTCATTAACTCGTGAAATAAAGTCCTCTGATTGTTTAGAGGACTTAACTTGACTAAATCGATGTAAATCCTCAAGCAATTTATCTTTACGCTCTGCTAATTGCTCAAGATGATTTTCAAGATATTCAATACGCGAGGCTTCAATTTCGATAATTTGCGCAGGCTCAGCAATTTTTACACTTAGCGCTTCCCAAGCATCTTGCCATTTCGCCATCTCCGATTCGGCTTCACCAAGTTTTTCTGAATTTGTACTTAACTCATCACGTGCAGAATTCAAGTTCGGTTCGATTTCAGCAATCTTTTGTTCTAACTCATCCGCTTTAGCGGTCTCCTCATGCAAAGTTTTTTCAGATTGCGTCCAAGACTCTTGCACTTGCTTAAGCTCTTCGTCATATCGACTATTCAGTTCTTGCACATGATTAATCGATTGCTCAATCCGTGAAATTTCCCCACCTAACTTATAATAGTCACCCTGAACTTGATTAAACTGTTCGGTTTCATCTGCATGCTGTTGACGCAAAGCTTCAATCTCAGCCTCGATGGCACGAATATCCGCAACCACTTTTTGACTTTCAGTCTCCTTGTGTTCCATTGCATTCTTACGTTCTTGTACTTCATCCTGGTGCGCCTGCCAACGCAATGCTAATAATTCTGTTTTCGCTTGGCGTTCTTCTGCTTTAAGCACTTTATAACGCTCTGCTGCTTTAGCCTGTCTTTGTAAGTGCTCGATACGTTTAGTAATCTCTTCAATTAAATCATTCAATCGATCTAGATTCTCACGCGTGTGTCGAATACGGATTTCTGTTTCACGACGGCGCTCTTTATATTTAGAAATCCCTGCCGCCTCTTCAAGATACACACGCAGCTCTTCAGGTTTCGCATCAATTAGCCTTGAAATCATGCCCTGTTCAATAATGGCATAACTACGTGGCCCTAATCCGGTACCCAAAAACAGTTGCACAATATCTTTACGCCTACACTTAGTACTATTTAAGAAATATTTAGAAGTACCGTCACGTGTTGCTTGTCTGCGAACCGCAATTTCGGCAAACGATGAATATTCACCACCTAATTTGCCATCACTATTATCAAACACTAATTCAATTGAAGCCTGACCAATAGGTTTACGTGTGGAAGAACCATTAAAGATAACATCTTCCATTGTATCGCCGCGGATATGTTTAGAGCTTTCACCCATCACCCAGCGTACTGCATCAATAATGTTTGATTTACCACAGCCATTTGGACCGACGATACCAACCATTGATGTAGGAAAATCCAGAGTAGTTGGGTCTACAAAAGATTTAAACCCCGCCATTTTAATAGATGTAAGACGCATTAATTATTTCGCCAATTATTTAGATAGAATATATAGATTATTAAGAATGAGACCAAGCTCCTAATGACAAATTTCCATACACAGTATTTAGATACATTTGAAAACCCGCAAATAGAAACTGATTACACCATATGCATTCGCATTCCTGAGTTTACTTGCTTGTGCCCGCTCACAGGACAGCCTGATTACGCTAAATTTTTAATTGAATACGTTCCCGACAACCTATGCGTTGAATTAAAAGCACTCAAATTGTATATGTCATCATTTAGAGACAAAGGAGCATTTCACGAAGCAATAACTAATGAAATTCTAAGCGATATTGCGACATTGCTAAAGCCCCGATTTATGCGAATTGTTGCCGACTTTAATGTGCGTGGAGGCATTTACACACACGTCATCGTCGAGCATCGAAAGCAAGGTTGGCAAGCTGCAACCCCTGTAAAACTTCCCAATTCACATTAACTACTGCAAACAAGCAACCGATATCTAAAGAGCTGTTTAAATGGTTTCCCAAATACTAAAAGGGATTTCTCATGTGCGAGATGGCTTTCGTTTGATCAAATTACGTGGCGTTAAACGCTATGTTGCCATTCCTGCATTGATAAATATTATTTTGTTTACTGCAGCAATTTGGTACGGATATATAAAATTTGACAGCTTATTAGAACAAAATTTACCCGATTGGTTGAACTGGCTAGAATTTCTCATTTGGCCGATATTTTTTATTGCTGCTTTAGTAATCGTTTTTTTTGCATTCACACTTGTTGCTAATGTATTTGGAGCACCTTTCAATGGCGTGTTATCTGAAAAAATTGAAGAAAAACTTATCAATGAAAAGCAGACCTCAGAAGAAAACCTAGAAACAGCGCAAGAAATAGAGCAGAAAAACAGCTACCTAATATTATTACGTGGAGCACGTATCAGCCTGAGCAATGAATTTCGCAAACTCTTCTATATAACCATACGCGCCATTCCACTGCTCTTGCTATTACTAATTCCCGGTATAAATTTATTTGCTCCATTTATATGGTTTCTATTCGGTGCGTGGCTACTCGCCATTGAATATTTAGATTACCCCATGGGTAATCGCGACTTTACTTTTAAACAACAATTGACTTTAATCAAACAAAATCGATTTTTATGTCTTGGCATGGGCATAGGCCTAATGGTGATGACCATTATTCCAGTGCTTAATTTCTTTGCGATGCCCGTTGGTGTTGCAGCCGCTACCGCTCTTTGGACTGAGCATCTAAAACAACATGCACCTATTTTAGAAAATAAATAATCTATATAAAACAATTCTTCTACTATATTTTCTATTAAAGTTCTCTTATTAACATAATTTATAATAGAACCTTCTCATAATTTATCACTCTAAGTAACATTATTGCATTCGAACCTTTGATTAAGGGAATTCGCACCATTAATCAAAGCTCAATAACGCTTATATATAGAACACATGCAATATATAAAATGACGTTCAAGATTTAATTCTTCAAATGGACTTAATTTTAGGAGAATGGAAATGCAAGACGAATTACTCTTGGCAAGAGCCAGAAGACAAGCCAATAAAATGGTTTCTTATTTCATGAGCCAACCAAATGGTTTGTGGCACCTCATTGCAACGATTTCAAAATTACCCCGCTTTGAAGGTGCGTATGAAGAAGAACTACGCAAAGAACTTTGCGAAAAAGCCTCATCTTTATACCAACACTCAACACTAGAACTAAATTAATAAAGAATTGACTTTAGCAGGGATATTAATGTCCGCTTTTGGCCGTAAGCGGACATTTTGTAAAATTTGATTTTGAATACATCATCCTTGATGTAACTCATATTCGCACATCCAAGTGCTCACACTTTGGGTGTAAGCGGACATAATAGTCTATAACCAAACCCTTCTCAATGATGCTTTCATAATACTCACGCTGTTTTTCATCGCTATCTCCGCCTCTAAAAATTAACGCGCCAGAACTATAAGTAGATCCAAACGTCGTAGCAGCTGGCATTGCCTGTGCTAATCCTGAAATAAACTCTCCATCTGATAAAGGTGAAAGCGGATGTATAAACGCGCTCCAAACGACCTCATTCGCTACGCTATACCGCGCATCTAATGTTGAATCGAAGTTGGCTTGCATTAAACGTAGCAGCTCACCTTCTTCAATATCTGCCACTTTTACAATTGGTACGATCACACGCATGCGGTCAGCATTTTCATCGTTATGATTTGTGCGCGTATTGTGTCAAATGTAATTGTCCAAGAGCCTAATTGCCCTTGCAATTCTGGATCGATACGCTGCAAAATGTCATGCATGCGCGCATTATTCATTTGTGCATCTTTTATTGCTTCAGTGGTCTTCTCTTCAGAAATTTCAGAAGCAGGGTTCTTTCCTCCGCAGGAGACAAATAATGCAAAAAATCCACACAGAAAAAAATAACGTATAACAGCCCTCATAAAACTTCCTCGCTTAATTTTTACTTTTTAATTCTGATAATCGTTTTATTCCCGTTTTTAAATTTTCAATATTTGTCGTGTAAGCAAAGCGCACATGCTGCTTAGCGCCTGCTTCACCAAAATCAATACCTGGTGTAAATGCGACATGCTTTTCTTGTAAAACCTTACTAACAAAATCAAAACTATCTTCACAAAACTCAGAACAATCCGCATAAATATAAAATGCGCCTTGCGGTTTGATATGCATTTTAAAACCAAGGTTAGTCAAAGCATCATATAAATAATCACGCCGCGCTTTAAACTCATCTCGTCTTGCTATCAGAACCTTATGTGTTTCATCTTCAAAAGCTGCCAGCGCAGCGTATTGCCCAGGTGTAGGTGCTGCCAAAAAAGTATGTTGAGCGAGTTTATTTACGTCATCCAAATATGCTTTAGGTGAAACAATCCAACCCACGCGCCAACCGGTCATACCATAAAACTTGGAGAAGCTATTTATTACAAAAGTGTTGTCATTCAAACCCACCGCAGTTTTGGGTGCTTGCTCATAAACCAAACCGTGATAAATTTCATCCACCAACAAGAACACACCTTTTACTTCACAAAAGTCAGCAATTTTTTGCAATTGTATGTCAGAAATAATAGTGCCGGTCGGGTTTGAAGGACTGGCTAGCAACACTGCATTGATGGAACTGTCCCAATGCTCTTCAAGCAACTCAACTGTAAGCTGCCATAAAGAGTCTTCATTCACTGCAATTTGCAAAACTTTACCACCCAATAATCGGACAAGATTATGTGTGCTTGGATAGGCAGGATCTGGAATAACCACAGAATCCCCTTCTGAAACCATCACGTTCAGGACTAGCTGTAATGCGGTAGCAGACCCTGGAGTAATTACAATTTGTTCTGCCTCAACCGGAACGTTGTATTCTTTTAAATAGAAACTAGCGATAGCTTCACGAAGAGCAGGTAAACCTAATGTTGGGGTGTAATGTGTGATGCCAGATCGTAAGGCCTCAATTCCAGCATCAATAATCGGTTGTGGGGTAGAAAAGTCCGGCTCACCCATTTCCATATGAATAACTTGATTGCCTTGAGCTTCCAACTGCTTCGCTTGCGCCATTAAGCTCATGACATGAAATGCGCTCACATCCTGTAAACGCCTGGATACCTTAACTTTAGTCATGCTCAGATCGTACCAAGCTTATCCGATCAGCGGTACAAAACATTCAACCCTTTTAAGCATCTAATACGTTTATATAGATAAGTAAATGGTATTGCGTTGATAGTGGAGCATCGCTACGCTGCTTGCCATGGAGCAAGTGGACAACACTCTTGGCAGCAAAGAAACTAGTGACGAAAACCTTATGCTGCTATATCAACAAGGTGAACAAGCAGCCTTTGAGACCTTATACCGAAGGTATAAGGACGTGCTATATCGATATTTTCTTAAACATTGCAGTGACCGCTCACAATCTGAAGAACTATATCAGGAGGTGTGGATTAAATTGATCAACAATGCTGCACACTATAAGCCCAAAGCAAAGTTTAAGACTTATTTATTTACCATTGCACATAACACGCTGGTGGATTTTTATCGCAAGGCAAAGCCTTTGCAAACAATTGAATTTGAAGAGACTGAAATGACTGAAGAATTTACGAACAATCCAACACCTTTAGCCATGCCTGAAGATGAATTTACATTGAAGCAAAAAACCAATTTATTTATACAAACTTTGGAAGCATTACCTGCAGATCAAAAAGAAGCTGCAATATTACATTTTGAACAGGAAATGAGTGTGCAAGAAATTGCCGAGATCACACAAGTGAAAACTGAAACGGCGAAAAGTCGTTTGCGTTATGCAAAAAACAAACTTAAAGCGGCTATATTAGATTAGCCAAGCCAAATTAAATAAGATGACTACTGACTCACAAGACGACAAAGTACTAGAGCAGCTTTATAAAAAAGGTGCCAAGGAATCGCCCCCTGCAAAACTTAATGATGAAATAATTAAGTACGCAGCGTATGCAGATAATTCTGCTGAGACTCCTAGTCAAGTAGGTAGCCACTTTGGTGGCGGCTGGAAAGTACCTTTATCCATGGCAGCCAGTGTAGTGGTTGTATTCGCACTACTCATACAACTAGATCAAAGCCCAGAAGATTTAGAACTGCCACCTATACCAGAAATTACTATTTCCACTGAATCAAAGTCAGTTGAATCTAAAGATCAAACGCTTGAAAGCCAAATCGTGCTTGAAGAAACTTATGAAGAAGAAGCCACGCTAGATGATATTGCACCTTCTTTCAAAAATGATGCGAAAGAATTGGACATAGATTCAGAAGGCACTGGCGCTTTAGTTATAGACATACCTGTACAAACAGAATCACCAATACCAATTAAACGTAATGCAGATAAAAACGACGAGCAAAAACTAGAATCCTCAGGTGATCATGCCAAAACTCGACAAACAATAAAGAAATCTAAGACATCCGATGAATTTCGAATCCAAAGTAACGAACCTAAGCCAGCATCCACTGCTTCTACTTCTAGTCCATCATCTACTACTCCAAAATCAGATGAAGGATATGCACCCCAACTTGCAAAACCACAAGCCGCGCAAAAAAAGGTACAAGAGCCTGCAAGGGGTGGTGAATTATATGATAATTCTTCGGAAACACCATCTGGTAGCGTGTTGCAACAAAAATCCATGAGCAATGGATCGATCATTCGTGAGGATAGCCAAACGAGTTCTGATTTGGCTGCGGATACAGAACTGGGTGATGAAGAAGTACAAACAGAAGAGATAATTGAAGGCCAAGTTGAAGGTGAGTTTGCCCCTATCCCAGTTGAAGACTGGCTCCTAATGATTGAGCGACTAGTGGCCAAAAAAGACTATGCTGAGGCTGCACGTCAGCTTGAGAAATTTAAACAAGCACATCCAAAAGTAAATGTAGAAGATCTCGATGCTAAGATCCCTTAATCATTTGTAACGATTGTTTATAAAGCTTTTCATATATATCTCAATCAAATGTAAAAAAACCTCAATGAACATTTCGCTAATTAGCATCACTAAATTACCAGCATTAACCATCAGCATTGTGGTACTTCTTAGCGCATGCGCAACTTCGCAACCCATTCTTTATCCCAACGAACATGCTAAAGAAGTTGGCAATAAGCAAGTTCGCATAGATATAAACGAATGCACAAAACTCGCTAAAGATAGTGGTGCATCTTCAAGTGGTGCAGATGAAGTTGCTAAAGAAACTGCCGGTAGCGCTTCAGAAGGTGCAGCCACCGGTGCAGCAACAGGTGCAGTAACTGGCAATGCGGGCACTGCTGCAGCTGTAGGTGCGATCAGCCGCGGCATGGGTCAATTCTTTTCAGGCATGCGACGCAATAAAGGCCCTAGCCCAGCCTATAAAGAAATTGTTGAGCGTTGCTTAATTGATAAAGGTTATGAGCCTGTAGGCTGGAAATAACTTTTAGGGAGTGTTTAGCTCTATACAAATATGCATCTCACAACCTTAATCATAAAAGCATAATTAGAGCACCAAATTTTCAAGTCTTAAGCATTGTTATGTGAAGTGTACATATAAACCACAAACTAACCGCTTTAAGAAGCGCTATTTAGCCACTCATCCGAACAGATAAAACTGACCAATGACATAGACCTCCATGCTGGATAAAACTAAGGTATAACAAACTTAAAAAAGTGTATAAGTAACCCCTCATGGAAATTTCCCCAGCAGCAAAACTCTCGCAAATTAACACTCCTCAAGCCGAAACTATTGACGCAATAATCGGTGGTGTGTCAAAAGTACTCCTCGGCAAAGATAAGCAAATCCGCTTAGCATTGACTTGCTTATTTGCTGGCGGGCACTTACTGATTGAAGATTTACCAGGCATGGGTAAAACCTTGTTGTCACATACCCTGGCGCAAGTTCTTGGATTGGAATTTAACCGTATTCAATTCACCAGTGATTTATTACCTAGTGATGTAATTGGTGTTTCTATTTTTGATAAAAATACTTCTGAATTTCGCTTCATGCCCGGCCCAGTGTTTGCACAAGTTCTACTCGCTGATGAAATCAACCGTGCCACACCAAAAAGCCAAAGTGCCTTACTAGAAGTTATGGAAGAACAGACCGTAACTGTAGATGGTGAGACCCACCATCTACCAAAACCTTTCTTTGTTATCGCAACACAAAACCCTGCTACGCAAACTGGTACCTATCCCTTACCCGAATCACAAATGGATCGTTTTTTAATGCGCATTGAATTGGGTTACCCAGATCAAGAGGCTGAACGTAAGCTATTAATTGAAGGCGACAGACGTAAACAATTAGAAAAACTACAAGCAGTAATAAGCACAGAGAAGCTAATTGCTATTCAAGCTGAAGTAGAACAGGTAAAAGTTGCAGACACTCTGCTAGATTACGTACAGCGCTTAGTTGAGTACACTCGCAAAGAAAACGTATTTGCGTTTGGATTATCCCCTCGCGGCTCATTATCTTTACTTCGTTCAGCAAAAGCTTGGGCACTCATTCATCAGCGCAATCATGTTATTCCTGAAGACATTCAACAAGTGTTGCCTAGCGTCGTAGAACATAGACTTCGAAGCAGTGCAGACTTTACAGGCCATGGCGGAATTTCATTGGCACAAAAATTACTTTCTGGCGTAGATGTCCTCGCTTAGTAGTAGCACTAATAAGTTTCCTTTAGGATCCAAACGCCCTTTCAGCAACCGATTCAAACGTTGGTTAAACCGACGTATTCCTCCTCAACAAAGCATTACACTTAGCCAAAAATCAATCTTTATTTTTCCAACACGCACAGGTTTCGTATTTTCAATTTTATTATTCACGCTTCTCTTAGCAGCAATAAATTATGAGAACTCCTTAATTTTTGCTTTAGTGTTTTGGTTAGGCAGCGTTTTCTTTGTCGCAATTTTTTATACCTTCAGAAATCTATCTGGCATTAGTCTTGAATTACAAAAATCTGGGGCAGGATTTGTTGGCGAAGACATTGAGTTTTCAATTAAAGTTTCGCGCCCAGAGAATTCTAAACGAGAAGGCTTACAGTTAGGCTGGCCAAAAGAAGTTAAGCAATGGGCCGAATTGTATGAAGGTGCATCTACCACAGTGCATTTATTCGTAAATGCAAAACAACGCGGCTGGCTAAACCCAAAAAGATTACTGGTTGAAACCTATTATCCTTTAGGTTTACTGCGTGCCTGGACCTGGGTCGATTTAAATGCCAAAGCCATTATTTATCCAAGACCACTGTTTCACGACCAAAGCTTTATAAATCTAGGCGAAAATGATGAGGGACAACTTACTCATCGTATTGGCAGCGATGATTTTCATGATATGCGTAATTATCATCCTGGAGATTCTCCACGCCATATTTACTGGCGCTCCTATGCACGCCAGGATGAATTATTAGTAAAACAATTCGCTGCTTATGCAGACTCTCGATTAATACTGGATTGGTATCAGCTAGAAGGTGATACAGAATTACGCTTGAGTCATTTAACTGGAATGGCACTTAATGCATATAACAATAATAAAGAATTTGGCCTGAAACTACCACGAGTTGAAATCGCCCCAAATTCAGGAAAGACTCATTTAAATCATGTACTAAAAGAATTAGCGTTATACGAGCTACAGCATGAAAACTAAATCCAAGCAGCATAATAAATGGCAGCACGGCGTAGTGGCTCAAATACCGCGTAACAGTTTAATAATGTTAATAGCTGCTTTCGCAATGGTGATTCTACCTCATGTCGCACAAATTTCTCCGTGGATTATTGCAGCAGGAATATTTTGCGCCTGGTGGCGTTGGATGATTTTCTTGGGACGCAGAAATTTTCTTACCATCTGGCAAAAAGCAGCCTTAGCCCTTGCTTGCGGCGCTGCCGTGGTCATTTCCGAAGGTGTAACCCAAAATTTAGAAACCTGGGCAGCGCTATTGATAATGGCATTTGCACTTAAACTTTTAGAAATGAAAACTCAACGTGATGCTTATGTGATCGTATTCATTGCCTATTTTGTTATTGCTACTGAATTTATTTTCAATCACAGCATGGCTATTGTTGTCTATGAACTATGTGCATTAATACTAGTTACGGCTGCTACTGTGGGGATGAATCAATTTCATACTCGTGTAAAACCTTTAGAGTCAGTAAAAATTGCTGGTAAAATTTTGGCACAGGCCGTTCCACTGATGATTGTTTTATTTGTACTCTTCCCACGTATTGGACCGATATGGTCCATTTCCAGTCCAAACCAACAAGCACGTAGCGGCTTAGCTTCAGAAATGACACCAGGTGATATTGCTAAACTAGCACTTTCAGATGAAATCGCATTTCGTGCAATTTTCAAAAACACACCCCCATCCACTAACGAGCTCTATTGGCGTGGTAGAGTATATGCTGATTTTAGAAATGGAAAATGGTCTGAAGCAGACATCCCGAGTAAATTTAACAATATAAAAAAAGTAGATTGGGTTAATAACCAAAAAACAGAATGGTTCATGCCAAAGATAAATAAGACAGAAGAAAAAAAGATTTCATACTCCATCTTATTAGAACCCACTCACGATCTATGGCTAATTGGCATGGATTTAGCCGTACCTAAAACACCCTCAACAGGTGTGATGTGGGACTATAAGCTTGTTAATAAACAACCCGTGCAATCATTATTGCGTTACGAGGTTGATACCTACCCTAATGCAATATTAAATTCTTGGCTACCTCAATTCTTGCGTAACCAAACAACTCATATAGATACTAACGACAACCCTAAAACCATTGCCTTCGCACAAAACTTATATGCCGAGTCAACAAACACTGAAGAATTTGTAGAAAAGATACTTAACCAGATTCGCTATCAATCGTACCACTACACCTTAGAGCCTCCAAGATTAGAAAAAGAAAACAGCATTGATCAGTTCTGGTTTGAAACACGCCAAGGGTTTTGTTCACATTATGCTGGAGCAATGGTCTATATGTTAAGAGCCACAGGCATTCCCGCACGCATGGTAGGCGGTTATCAAGGTGGAGAAATCAACCCAATTACAGGCCATATTGTCGTGCGACAGTATTTAGCACACGCCTGGGTAGAATATTGGTTACCAGAAGAAGGCTGGCAAAGGGCTGACCCTACTGCAGCAGTTGCACCTTCAAGAATTCATGACAGTTTAAGCGCAGCATTACCAAAAAAAGATCTAAACTCATTATCCACATTTACTAATGTGCGACTTAATGGTTTGCCAGGACTACAAAAAATGATGTTTCTATTTGAGTCTTTAGAACATCGTTGGAATGTATTTATTATTGGCTATGACTCAAAACTGCAAACAGACTTTCTACAAAAACTACTCGGCAAAATTACTACTGCAAAGATTGCCATTATATTATTTTTAGGAGCACTGCTAAGCACTATTTTTGTAGTCATCTCGTTGCTTTGGTCAAATCGTAATACTACTCAACACCCTGTTATCAAAACATTTCAAAGTTTTGCTTCTCGGCTACAAAAATACGGCATTGAACGCAGTCCCGAAGAAACGCCTGCACAATTTATTGAAAAAATATGCAAACAGCGCAGACTGGATGAGCAAAGTTACCAGCCTGCAATAAATATGTTGAACAATCTACTATATAACCCTGACGCAAGCTATACACAAGAAACGCTACATACTCTAAAAAATAATCTACAAGCACTACAACTGAAACTATCTTAAGCAACTAGCTATATTTTATGAAATAAAATTTTTTTCACAATACTAGTCAAATAGCCATGTTATTACTTTATATTCTCTCTACTTCAATTTGGTTCTAGGCGACGCAATTTTTACATATACTACTTCTTCATTATTAAAGTAACTGCTCGATCTAGCTGTCTTTCAACTGAAACAACCTGCTTATCAAATTCGCAATACTTTGCTACATCTCTGCAAGACTAAAAATAAGTATATCGCCTGAAGCACATTTGTTAGACTTTTGATAACAATAATTATCTTCTGCATGCAGCGTTGCCTGCATACAAAAAACATCATAAATAATAAAAGTAAGTTACGCATCATCTCTACCCTCTTGTTAAAGTTCAGACCGCTGGAGATGGCAACACTCCAGCCACTAAAAATTGATCTAGCTCAAAGCTTAAATTACTCCATCGATCATCCAGGCAACGAATGGTCACACTCTTATCTCGAGTAATACAACTCCAATGATTTAATGCATCAGGCACTAGGCTTTTAATAGCTTTGCAGGTAAATATCCCTATATTGACTTCATCTACTGCACGAGCTGAATAATAACTGAATGCTTCTATGCCTTTGTCACGCATCTCTTCACCAATTTTTTGAGAAACATCATAACTAGTTGGATCGCTAATTTTATTTTTATGTTTATTGAATGGTGGCTCATTTAATGCAATACCTTTTCCAGCACTCAGATCAACGCTAAAGGAAGCGTGCTGAGTAACTTTCTGTTTCTTTTTAGGTGCGTTCATCATTCCGTCATAGTAGACGAACCGATAATAAGCAAGCTCTGCAAATGCAGCTTCTATGTTTTTTGAGCCATAAAAAATACTCGGATGTATTTTTTTACCAAATCTAGATCCATACTTAAGTGGCGGATAACGAAATGGTGTGTAAATTAAATAATCATACTGTTCACAATCTTGCGGAATACGTGGTTTAACACGATCAAGCATCTCTTCCAGCATTTGTTGCTCTTCTAAAGTATCGACCAATGTATTGGTCGCCACTTTCTGTTGAGATTCCGCAACCCGAAACACCTCTGCACACAGGGGCTTTATGTGCTCCTTTTCAACACTAATATTCATCTGATCTCAAAGAGGTTTTGATTTATTACTAGACGAGGCAAAATATTTCGAGTTGAGTGACGTATATAGATAATACACGAGCGAAGTTGAGTTCGTTTTTTTAACGACGTGTCAAACTAAATCAATAAGCCAAATTACACTTTGCCACGCATAGCATCTAAATACTCAACTACTTGCACCAAACCTTGAACATTTTTAAGCAATTCTTTAGGTGTACCGTGCAAATGTTTGTTAGCAGTATTCAACCACTCTTCCATCGCCTCAAAATCGCCACCCTCAAGCGCATATAAAGAACGGTAAATACGGATTACATGCAACGCTAACTCACCTTCTTTGCTATCCGGCTCAAGCACACTGTGGTTACGCAAACGTGTAAAGTATGTACGATCTTTACCAATAATCTCTCCAAGCTCAGTATTGGTTAGACCTAGGTGTTCTTTGCTATTCAACAAGGCCTTACTCAACACTTCGTTTTCAGAAGGCAGCCTTTGAACCTGTGCACTCATGATTTTCTCCTATGATGTATATGCATCATTATATATTATTATGTTATTTATACAACATTATAAACTCTAGGACCCCATAACTCATTGTTTTATTAGATTAGAAGTTATAAATACGCATACTGAACCTAAAAATAATGCATCTGAAAAAGTATTAGCTAGATCTGTAGAATGAAGTTATCCCTTATAAAAAACCAATAGCAGCCACTAAATATCTCTTGAATAAGAAAAGCAAAATCCTCCTACTATTTGCAGTCATGATGCTATTCGTATCTTTGGCGGCAGCTTTATTTTACTCAGTCAAAACGGGGCTATTGCCCTTTGAGATGGGCTTGCTGTTGTTCATTTCTTTACTAGGTATGTATATGGGGTTTGGAATTCTAATAGGAGCTTACCGCTTGGTGAATAAACTCGACTAACTCATTCAAAAATAGTCGTTTAATTCTGAATTAAGCATTGCATCGTCATGCAAGAAGAAAAAACCTTCAGCCAACAAAGTACACCAAAAATTTTTATTTCATTGATGTAGTTAGAACTTCATACAATTTTATTGTCCGTTTATCGGGACACGAGGCACGATCAAGTTTTTTTGTAAGAATATTGTTACATCATACAAGGAAGACATGATGGCAACGAACAAGTTAAACACTATTATTAGAAAAGTTATTCCAATAAAAGACATCCCCACTGGTACGCAGAGTTTGCTAGATGATAAGGCAGATATCAAAACCGTTGTTGACGGCTGTAGAGACGAAATACAGAAATCAGTAGATACTGGAATAATGCCAGCACCAAAATATTTTGAGCAAGTAGCTGTGCTGTCAAGAAAAGAAAAAAACTATGAAAATGAAATCGCCATATGCGATATGTACATAAGACTCGTTAAAAAATATGCATCTGAGAATAAGATGTCCAGACAAGAATTCACCGATACAGTGCTTCCTGAATGCGCACCTCTCTATAAGCGCATGCATAATGCAAAATCCATGATATCCAAAGACCAAGCAAAATAAAAATACCCTTAAGTACTGCGGCTCATATGAGCCAATAAATTAATTTCAAGTTTTTCAAATTTCTTAGCCTGAGAAGTGTCTAATAATGCGATCAAGCTCTAATCTTGGTCTTATTTCTATAAAATAGTGCTAGTTAACTTCAGGTAGGCTAATTATGAAAAAATACAAACTATTACTCTCCTCGCTATTTATTACTTTCCTCATTACTGCTTGCGCAAGCTCATCTGACGACGATGATCTAGCAGAAAGTCCTGTGAATGATTTGCCGCCTGT
>CAJHXG010000128.1_pt1 | contig 37059 bp, 37 predicted proteins | sample 9198481 | NCBI WGS metagenome assembly CAJHXG01 (sample SAMEA7708348, study PRJEB35096) | sediment metagenome | biome: marine neritic benthic zone biome [ENVO:01000025]; feature: sediment [ENVO:00002007]; material: shallow marine sediment [ENVO:03000034] sea grass bed [ENVO_01000059] ... | reverse complement strand
GATGTTCAATCTTGGCACTTAAAGCAAAGTTTTCGGTTACATCCCAACAAACTCCCACCACACTTACAACAATATCTTGGTTATTTTTTGTTGCCTCACCACGATTAATAATTACTCGAGTCTCACCATCTGGGCGCATAATCCTAAACTTAGTATCAAACTTACCCCCTTCCTGGTAATACCTTTTACTAATCTCACGTTGTTCTTCCCGATCTTCAGGAAGTATATAATCTAAAAATTCTCTTTGCCTTCCCGTAAAGCCACCTGACTTTATTCCAAAAAGATTATGCATGGTGTCATCCCATGCAATTTGATTAGACATTAAGTCCCAACTCCATATACCTACTTGAGCTGCTTGCAATGCCATGTTGTGTCGTTCAATGGCAATTCGTAATCGTTTTACATTTGACGCGTCTGCACTAGGTGCTTGAAAAGCAACTAAAATACAAAGTTGATTTTGATATTTTAATAACGATGATGCTGCAGTAACCGTAACACTATTATTTTCAAAGTTAGATATTTTTATTTGTTTGGGCGGCACAAAAGAATTCTTCTTTAACAGCTTAAAGGCTTCACTTCTTTGTTGACCATCATCATATAAACCTGTGATTGTTTTTCCTCTCATAGCATCTGCACTGCAGCGCATGATCACACTCATAAGATAATTAGCAAACATCACTTTACCGTCATTTGCACGCAGCAAAGCAATTGCAAACGGTAACGAGCCGGCATCCAAAAGTGATGCAGCAGCTTTGTTTTGCAATTCCACAGGTGCGGTGTTTGCCGTCATATGAGAACTAGCTTGAGAAATATTATTTACCTATTTTTTTAAGGGATACACGAATACATTCAGCACAAGCTATGGCGCCGAACATCTAATATATACATGGAATAGTAGTTGGCTTTGTGAACGATCTCTAGAAACTAGCTTATAGGCGGAACTGGCGGGATGACGAAGACGCTAAAGTAACTGTATTTCAATACTATATTGCAGTTTTTTACAATCTCACACCAATATTTCAGACCTCTCCGGTTGCCACTGGTCGGCTTTTATCTTTAATCCATTCGCTCCATGAACCGACAAATAATCGCGTCATTGGCAACTCAGCAATTCTCATCGCGAGAAGATTATGACAGGCTGTAACCCCTGAACCACACATGTTGATTACCTCTTTTTTTTCACTACTCGGAAGCATCGGTGCAAAACGTTTTTGCAATTCCTCTAAGGGTAAAAACACACCTTGCTTAGAAAGATTCTCTGCAAAAGGATAACTCATTGCTCCAGGCACATGCCCAGCTACTGGATCTGTTTTAGTATCTTTTGCGGTAAATCTTTCAGCGGACCTTGCATCCAGAAGATTAATATTATTTTCTGCTAATTCTTTTTGCACAAACTCAACATCCACCCACATATCATTATTTGCTTGGCCACTAAACGAACCAGCTGCTTTTTGTTGCGTATCGGTTTCTAGTGTTAAGTTGTTTGCAGTCCATTTATCTATACCACCATCTAACACAGCAACATCGTTATGCCCTAACCACTTTAATAACCACCACATGCGTGCAGCAAATGCTCCAGACATGTCGTCATAACAAATAATTTGCGAGGTATTGTTTACTCCCCAAGATTGTAATTTATTAATAAATTCATCCGGATTTGGCAATGGGTGGCGACCTGATGTTGATGTCATAGGCGAAGCTAAGTCTTTATCCATATCCGCATACTGTGCACCAGGAATATGACCCTGATTAAATTTCTTTAATCCGCCTTCAGGATCTTTGAGTATGAATCTACAATCAAATATTAACCAATCTTGTGTATTTAGATTTTTATTTAAATCTTCTACAGAAATTATAGTCTGATATTTCATGCTGTCTCCTAAGACTTAGCTTTATGGCTTGCTGTTTTCGTTTTATCTTTTACGTTTTATTTTAAATGCTGTCATCGTATTTACCAACTCTGGATACGGGATATTGCTGAGAGACTCATAGCGGGTAACGGCTTGTTCTAATAACTGATATATATTCTCAACCCTGACAATATTAGATTCATTTGATGAAGCCTGAGCAATAATTTTTGCTAATCCGAGCAAGCCACCAAATTGTATTTTTGAAAACACGCTAGCTGGCGTTTTTAATAAATCATCTTCAGCGTCAAATGCTGGTAAGCCTACTGCTTTCAGCTCATCATATAGTTGCTGGCAGCGTTGGCTACCTAGCTCAGATGCACAGGCTGTATCAGGACCAGAGCGCCGAGTAACCATTTGTGCCTGTTCACAGGCAAAGTCATCTTTAATTAAAGTGATAGCGAAACTACATTTACAATCAACCATATTAAGCCGAGCTGTGTATACATTTTAAATTTGGATTACCTCGAATCACTTCATGATGTATTTGTGTTTCTGGAAAACCTTTTTCTATGAGCAATTGCTGCACAAGTTTTGCAACTGGATCTGGCGATACAATAAACACATCAGCATTTTTTACCTGCTCAATGTAATGCAAGGATGAACTCAATTTATCTTCAATTGCACACATGCCTTCATACTGACTATCGAGAATTTCATTAATATTTCTAGACATATGCAGCGGTATGTAATGCATCTCATCTAGTGCATCATCCCACGACCTGCATAAGTTATCTAAGTACAAACCCTCAACACCACATGCTAACCAATACAAATAAATAGACCTATCTTTGTCCTGAGCAGTAACATGCTCCAGTAAACTTTTTATTGCAGCAAAACCAGTATCAAAGGCAATCATCACAATTGGAGAATCTTTTGTATCATCAATTACAAAATCTCCATAAGGTCCTTGTATATTTAACCAGTCCCCAATACTAAGGTGATTAAATACCATGCTAGAAAATGCATCATTCTCTAACTTACGCACATGAAATTCAATGCGCTTCTCATCACATGGACAACTTGCAATTGCATATTCATGTGGCCGTTGTTGATCATCATATATCCGCACATATTGACCCGCTATAAAACGTAACCGCACTGTACGAGGAACCTGCATAGTAATAATTGCTAAATCATCACTGACACGATCAATTTTACGTACCTTTATACGTAATTTTTGTACAGGAATATCACTAACACTTGTAACTACATCAGCGTCTATGACTACATCACCTTGACATGAAGTTGAGCACATAAGTGCATAGCCTTGAATTTTATCTGCATCGCGAATAACAAAATCATGTGTGCGTATCTGCGCGGTAGGACCAGACACTATATTTGCTTTACACAAACCGCAGTTGCCATTACTACAACCATAATTCAGCGGCACACCTGCACGAATTGCAGCATCCAAAATGGATTCATATGCATCGGCTTGAAAGGAATACTTCCCTGATTTAAGTTTTACTGTATGCATCATGGGTTTTTCTAAACCATACCAAATGGCTTAGGTTTATAGCCAGTAATCTAAGATTTGTTGTCATATTTAGTATAAATCCTATGCTTATAGAATGCGCATTTTTACCTTTAAAAACTTAAGAATTCTGATATTAATTTCAGTACTAGGTGCTGTGCTTTTATACACCCAAGATCAGCGTTTGGTTACACAAGGTTGGTACAAACCTCTTGAAGTGGTGATATTTCCTATCAATGCAGATTCCAACAGCAGCGTTGATCAATATATAGATAGTCTTAGTGTGAAAAACTTTGCGGACATCGATAAGTTCATAAAACGAGAAAGTGAAAAATATGATGTAGTTAGTTCTAGACCAACCTCCACAATCTTAGGCAAAAGAGTTTCCATACTGCCACCAAAACCTCCAGGCTCTGGCTCTAATCCACTTGCAATTGCTTTTTGGAGTATGAAACTACGTTGGTGGGCTATGCAAAATACACCTGATGATAAATCTAATAAGCATCGCGTACGTATTTTTGTTTTATACCATGATGATAAACCTAATCAAAAATTAGAACACTCACTTGGCATTCAAAAAGGCTTACTAGGCATCGTGCATGCATTTGCAAGCAACGAACAGGTCAAACAAAACAATATAGTGATTGCCCATGAGTTGTTACACACTGTAGGCGCTAGTGATAAATATGATGCTTATGGAAACCCCATTTCACCTGATGGATTAGGCGAACCTAAACTAAGTCCACTTTATCCACAAAAACGTGCAGAAATAATGGCCGGCACTGTCGCTAATAGTAAAACACAATCACATATGGCTCGAAGTCTTAAAACTTGTGTGGTAGGCCAAAAAACTGCTCAAGAAATTGGCTGGCAGCCTAATTAAGCAAAATACTAAGTTATACAAATATATCTGCTAAGCAATATTGCTTCGCATGTTCTGCATGCATTAAATTTCAGTCATGAATAAAAGCCTTGATAAAAAGTCTTTCAACTATGCCGAACATGACAATATCAAAATTGGCGTATTATCGGACACTCACTGTCACATAAATTCCTCTGTTTTAAAGCACCTTAGTGATTGCGATGTCATTTTACATGCAGGTGACATTGGATCTATTCAAGTAATCAAACAATTAAATGAAATTAGCGACAATGTAGTTTCGGTATGTGGAAACAATGACAATGCTGGTCAGTGGACTCCAACCGAGCACCACGATTTACAGCAAATTCCGCAAATCGCCGAAGTAGAATTACCTGGCGGAATAATCGCGATTACTCATGGTGATGAACATTATTCTGATTATGAAACTTGGCACGAAAAACTACGTACTGATTTTCCTATGGCAAAAGCAGTAGTGTATGGACATAGTCATCGACTAGTGTGCGATCAAGACGCAGACCCTTGGATACTCAACCCTGGTCCAGCTGGAGAAACACGTATACAAAAACACGGTGTTTCGTGTTTACTAATAACAGCTAATAAAGTGGAATGGAAAGTCTCTGAGTTCAGAGCGTAAACGCTTAAGCATTTTAGTTTGGCAAGCTTCCTTCAATAATTTCACCTTCTGGATGCAATAAGGAAAGGTATTCCATCCTATCTCTAGATACAACTGCCACACCGTGATGTCGGTCGATACCACCGATGCTAAATTCAAATGCATAAAATCTGCGAATGAATAGATTATGTCGCGCAGTTTTACCTAAACGCAAACGTGCAACATGAACGGATTGATCTAACAACTGGACATTATGCTCTTCACATAAGCTGCGACATTTTTTTAACGCAAATTCACGACTGCGAAGACTGTCTTGCCAATACCATGCCACTGCGAATAACGAGGCAATGGCAAGAAGAATTTTCAAATTTTTTATCTAGCTATTATTAATTCAAGGCTTGTTTGATTTGGTCACGTATTTCTTCAACTGTATCCACGCCACCAATCTTTCTATATTTTGGTGCATCCCTGTCACCACTATCAGACCAAGAAGTGTAATAATTTATAAGTGGTTCAGTTTGATCATGATAAACTTTCAAGCGTTCTTTAACCGTTTCTTCTTTATCGTCGTCACGCTGTATTAGGTCTTCACCAGTTTCATCATCCTTGCCATCGTGCTTCGGTGGATTGAAAACAATATGATATGTGCGCCCTGAAGCAGGATGCACACGACGCCCAGTCATACGTTTAATTACCTCTTCGTCGCTAGCATCGATCTCAACTACGTAATCAATACCCACACCTTGGGCTTTCAGACTTTCAGCTTGTGGCAAGGTGCGCGGGAAACCATCAAAAATATAACCATTTGCGCAGTCGCTTTCTGTTATTCGATCTTTCACTAATCCTAAAATTATCTCATCGGATACAAGACCGCCAGCTTCCATTACCTTCTTTGCCTCAAGCCCCAAAGGAGTGCCTGCTTTTACGGCAGCTCTTAGCATATCGCCAGTTGAAATTTGTGGTATGTTAAATAGTTCTTCAATAAATTTGGCACGTGTACCTTTACCTGCACCCGGTCCACCTAATAAGATTACTCGCATTCAGCTACTCCATATATACTCAATAGCGGCACACCATAGTCCAGAATTAATGCGGCGCCTACTACTCTAATTAGCTAAACTAGAATAAAAATATCAGATGAGTATATAAAGAGACAGAAAATGATCCTGATAACGAACTACGGCATTGTGAGTACTAGCGGTTGTCCTGAAAAGCCGTAATCGAAATTATAATACTTAAACATTAAACAAATAGAATTATTAAACATGGAAAAACGTAACGCATTCTACGCACAATCCGGCGGAGTTACTGCCGTAATCAATGCTACTGCATGTGGAGTTATTGAAACTGCTCGCAAACATAAAAATAAAATTGGCAAAGTTTATGCGGGCCGCAATGGCATTATCGGCGCACTCACTGAAGACTTAATTGATACCTCAAAAGAATCAGCTAGTGCTATTGCTGCATTAAAACACACCCCCTCAGGCGCTTTTGGTTCTTGCAGATATAAATTAAAAAGTGTCGAAGAGAGCCGTGAACAATACGAACGACTGATTGAAGTTTTTAAAGCCCACAATATCGGTTACTTCTTTTATAATGGTGGTGGCGACTCGCAAGATACTTCACTTAAAGTTTCCCAATTAAGTAAAAAAATGGGTTACCCGATCCAATGCATTGGAATACCTAAAACAGTCGACAATGATTTACCAATCACCGATAACTGCCCAGGATTTGGTTCGGTTGCAAAATATGTTGCGGTGTCGATTAAAGAGGCCGCTTTTGATGTGAAATCTATGGCGGAAACTTCTACCAAAGTATTTGTCATGGAGGTTATGGGTCGTCATGCTGGCTGGATTGCAGCAGCAAGTGGTTTAGCCAAAGAGCAGGAAGGCGATGCTCCTCATATCATTCTATTTCCAGAAATTCCTTTCGATAAAAAGTTGGTTCTCAAACGCGTTAAAGAGTGTGTAGAGAAATATGGCTTCTGTGTCATTTGCGTATCTGAAGGCGCGCGTTTTGCGGATGGGAAATTTCTTGCCGACGCTGGCAGCACGGATGCTTTTGGGCATAAACAATTAGGTGGTGTAGCACCAGTTATTGCCGATATGATTAAACAAGAACATGGTTATAAGTATCATTGGGCAGTTGCCGACTACTTGCAACGTGCCGCAAGACACATTGCTTCAAAAACCGATGTCGACCATGCCTACGCAGTGGGTAAAGCTGCAGTACAATTTGCACTGCAAGGAAAAACCGCAGTTATGCCAACCATTGTTAGAACTTCTAACAAACCTTATAAATGGAAAATTGGTAGCACTACATTAGCTAGAGTCGCAAATGTAGAAAAAATGATGCCACGCAATTACATCTCTAAAGATGGCTTGGGAATAACAGAACGTTGCCGCACTTACTTAGCACCTTTAATCAAAGGTGAGTCCTATCCACCTTATAAAGAAGGCTTGCCAAGATATATTCAATTAAAGAATATTCAAGTACCAAAAATTTTGAATACTGATTTTAAAATTTAGTTTGTCATCTCTGCTTTCGACCCAAAGCGGACATTTAAGTCCTATTAATCATCCATAAAGAAAAAATAACCCCACGATTGTGAGCAAAGCAAATATCAGTATCACAAGAATAATTAAGTCTTTTCTGCTTTGAAAATTAGATGACTTAGCGCCTTCAATATATTTGATTTGCTTTTTTGAATTTGACATAAATATAAAGAATTGAGTACGTGGGGAGAAAGCGCCAGATCCAAACAAGTGGGGTATATTGCTTGGGAAAGTTAAGTCCAACCCTTTTCGTTCCCCACGCCTCAAATAGGTCTATCGTTAACTAATTGCGCCCCATTTTTTCCATTTTTTCATTGGGCCAGTTTCAGGCGTTGTAGTTTTATGATAATTATGGCTTTCAGGATTGTTACAGTATCCAAGGCTTTGTGCGCATACTGTTTTCCCATCTTTAGAGAGCTTACGAATTCCTCCCCAGTATTTACAAGTTGCACATTTACCTTCCGTATCGGATGACATTTCAAAATGTAACCCAGCATTGGCGGAAGATGAAGCAACGCCTCCTATTGCCGCCAGGGTAAATAAACACTTGTTTTGCCTAAAAAATTCCTGCGATTTACCTTTGTATTATCCATGTTTTCTCCTTGTTGCTTGTCAGCGATGGAGGCTACCTGAGGTAAATTATTCGTCTTTGATTTAAATCAATTCTAAATCCATTTATCAATATATTATTTAGCTGCCGTTATTAATCAAAAACTATCACTTGTTTACATTTTTTCAAGGATGAGAAAAATTTTACAATTTGATGTATCTGGTCAACGCATGGTTTTTGAATATTCCATGAAGGGTTGGAAAACCTATTATTCAGGCGATGATGGGAAACGAATACCAGCCAATGTAACAATTCCATCTCACTACACCGTAAAAGACATTGCACAGTATTTAGATAATAGGTTCCACTAATCTGCAACTGATATACATTCCAAAGTGCGAAAGATATGAATGACCGCTATTGGCCAAAAGCAGACATAAAAAGAAATTAAACTATAATGCCATGTACATATATATTGAATTTAGCTTTCTAATCTAATGACGAGAACACAAGCAGAAGCATTACGAGCAGATATCAAAAACTGGAAATTTGGCATTATCTATCATTGTAAGGATGACCCAAGATTTATTGTTCGTAACAGGTGGAAATTTGGTTGGGCATGGAACTTTGGAGATCAAAAAACAGCATTATTTTTACCTATTTTTATGCTGATTTTTCTTACACCAGCATTGTTTATAGCACCTCTATATGGGCTAGATTTTTACGAGACAATTACTTTAACAGGGCTAGCGCTGGCCATACTAATTTTTATAGCAAATTATGTTGCAAATGGCCCAAGATAAATTGACCACTTTCGACCCAAAGCGGACATTTACAGAGGAAATTTTTTCAATATGGCACTTAGTTGTTAATGACATTACTTCATCAAAACTCTTGATCCGCTCTATCACAAAGATTTAATTGTCAAATTAATAATTTCAGAGTAGTTTGGTTTATGAAGGTATTTAATTATTATTTGATAGTGTAGGTATATTAAATAATAAAGTGCAGTTCGACTTCGCGTAAATTAATATTCATGTCTTGGAACGTGAGAGTGCAAACCGGCAAGACAGCATTAACAAAAGAACGCAAGATACGATGCAATTAAATATCGAAACCAAATTTCTACCTACAATGAAAGCCCGCTATCTATAGTGGGCTTTCTTTTTGTGAATACATTATTGACGAATAGTGAGTTGATCGCCTTGATGAGTAGCCGATAAGTGTTTTAGAAAAGACATGCCTAATAATATTTCATCACCATCCATATGTGGGTTAATATCTGCTTTAATATCATGCAGTTTGATTTCGCCAATATTGATTTCATCTAAAGTCGTTGCATAAACCGTAACTGTGCCATTAGCAGTGGAAACCAGCATCGGCGCACCTTTTTTTAAACCTACTTTTTTAGCAACTCTTTCAGGCACCGATACATAACTGGCACCAGTATCTACAAGAAAAGTAACTTCTTCGTTATTAATTTTCCCTGTCGCAACATAATGACCATGAGTACTGCTTTGCAGCACCACTTCTTTTTCACCACTACTTAGCACATGCGTGCTCACATTTTGATTTGGATTACGCTTATTAGTTTCTAATAAACCAAAAAACCAAACCATCATGCCAAAGATCAACACCCAGGCAATGATGATCATGCCCTTTCCTATTTGCTTATTTTGATCTTCTGGTGGAGTGTCATCCATAAACTTAATTTTAGTAAATAACGGCAAACTTACTATGCAATAGATCTGCTTTTATAGAGCACTAGTACCCTTAATTACAGGATATTGGTCATGGATAGTAGTTTTGATTACATCAGCAAGTAGCAGGTATAGCAATATAAGATGACTAAATTAAACAATCGCTAGTTAAGAATTAACCATGGTTTGAATTTTTCTAGGTTTTGAATCAAATAGAATTTTAAGATTTCAGTTTTTTTTCATTTTCTAGTGCTTTTTGTACAATATCTTCATGTAAGTGGACTGCTTTGGCATAGACTTCTTGCCACTCGGGATTTCGTTCTGCAAATGGCTTACTTTCACTAGCGTCTTGATTGGTTTCTTCCAAAAATTCTAAATCTGTATTGGTAAGTAGTTCACCCGCATCCACACGCTGCTTTATTTCCAGCATGCGTGGCAGACGTTGCGCCTCAAAACGCTCAAGCAAAGCAAAAATAACCCCTTGGTCTTTTTCTTTTTTATTCATTTTTTTCTCCTGAAATTCCTGCGTATAGTTAGACAGGCACCGTTCGGATTCAAATTTATATTGTAGTAGTTTTTGTTTTTTAAAGCGACTGTCTCAGTTTATTGGTAACGTGGAGCTGGACTATACGTTCATGCCGGCAGAATAAAATGCGCCTTATCTTTTAGGGTTTTTTCGCTTAGCAATTCTGCGCGCGGGTACTTAATAAGACGCCCGGCAATCTTCTTTGGTTCACTAGATTCAAAATCTGTATAAATGATCTCTTCTCCTGGATCCTCGTCATTTGGTGAAGTGGCGAAGTTCATCCGATTAAGACGAATCGCAGTATTTTCCACTCTTATATGATTTTTTGGATTCGCCATTACATTGCTGATGATTTCAAGATATTGATCCAGTGTTTCGATGCTCGCCGCGGTTTCCTTTAATGTACGCTCAATTTCAGCAAGCTCTGTCTCCAATTTCTCGCGGCTAATATTTTCGTCAGTGATGGCATCGGTCAACGGTTCGAGCCCAAGTGCCTGGTGTTTTATATTTCTGAGCTTTGCCCGTAAAAGGATTCTCTGGCTTTCGAGCTCCTGTTTTCGATACTTTATTTTTATTAGCTCAGCTAAAGCACACTGAACCAAATTCATAAAGACTCGCTGCTTAATTTTGCGGCGAAGGTTTAGCTCGCTGTCGGACGGATCAACAAATCGGTGTCCAGAAAAGTTAATTGCGGTGCGTGCCACTTCGTGTTGTATGATTTCGCCTTTGAGTACGGGCACGAAAACATTCTTTTTCGTCAAGGACATTGCCAGACCAAGATACAGGTAATCATCACTGCTTCCCACAGACCTGGCGACAAACTCACGTACTGATTGATTGATACTGATCTCATGTTCAAGCTCGTTTGCCGATGCAAAGAATGCGTTTACCTGTGCATCAGCAGCGAATGTACTTCGACTCATCTCCAGTGGAGTCTGCATTGTCTCGACAACTTCGATTACATACTTCACTGCGATTTCGACAGAATCCCGTAGTCGCTTTTTGTAACTACGAATTAACTTCAAGCGTGGATCAGTGCCCTCAACCGTCATATTGATGGCAAGATCGATAATTCGCTCATATTCATCATCTGCATGCTTGTGAGAACTCGCGAAGATTGTCTGCAGCAAACTCAGCATGGAAAATTAGACCTAAGCATAGTAATTAAAAATTTTAAACTCATCTGGTTTTAGACTTTGCCCACTAAGTTAGTGATCCGTTTAATCACGTATTTCCTTTGGAACGTATTCACGGGCGATGCGTTTAAGATAGGTATGAATGCGTTTCAAGTTCTCTATTACTGTCATCTCCATACGCATTACTTCGATTTTTTCAGGAGCAACACCTGCTAGTACACGTGACTGAAGTTCTAAGGCCTCGTTCATTAATTGATTGATTTCGGCCTTCATGGAAAGCACCTCACCGGCGGCACGTTGATCGACATCCTCTACGGCGCGAATGGTTAACTTTATAGCCGCTGAAAGCTTGTCGCCAAGCTCATCAAATAAATACCGCATGGCTTCGCTGGCTTGAATGTTTTTATCCAATGCTTTATATCCCAGGCCTACGAGGTCGGTCTCAATAACGTCACCCACACTCTCAAAGCCATCCGATGCTTTCATAGCCTGAGCGATTTCTGCGCTTTGTTTTTCTGATAGTGGTTGCGATCGAATTTTACCCAGATAGCCCAGTATTTCGCCCTCTAAGACATCTACTTGATCATCCATCATTTGAACTTTCTCGAGTTGGCCGCGCTCTCGCTTAAGCATTGCTTTGCGAAGACCAATAAACATCTTTTCGACAATCTTACCCATACGAGCAATTTCCAGCCGCACAGCTTGCAGGGCTAGTGCAGGGGTTTCAATCAAGGTATCACTTAGAAATTTGGGCGCGATGATTACCTTTTCTTCTTCTATTTTTTCGGGCACAAGCCATATCACCAGCCGCGCGAGTACACCGGTAAATCCAATAAAAATTATCGTATTAGCAATGTTAAATATTGTATGTGCATTGGCAATTTGGCGAGGAACCTCAGCTGCCATCCGCGCAGTACCTTCTAAATCTAAATGTGATGGCGAGAAACCAACTACCCAACTTGCCAGTAGACCTATAAATGGCAGCCATACAAGTACACCCCCGACATTAAACAATAAGTGAACTACCGCAGCACGTAATGCTTCTCTCGGTTTTCCTAAAGCTGCAAGTTGCGCAGTAATACAAGTTCCAATATTGGCACCGAATGCCAATGCAATTCCGGCTTCCAAACTAATAAGGCCTTGGCCAGCCATAGTAATTACAATGGCAGTAGTGGCAGAAGAAGATTGAACGAGAGCAGTAAATAATGCGCCAACGAGTATTGCGAGTAATGGACGATCCATTTGAGTCATAAACTCTAGAAAAGGCTCATAACTGCGTAAGGGGTTCATTCCCTCGCCCATTAAGCTCATGCCGTAAAAAATCAACCCCAATCCCATTAACATGCTGCCGTAATGTTTTATTTTCTCTTGCTTAGATGTAAACATTGCAAGAAAACCAATAGCGATCATCCACAATGCTGCTTCTTCAACTTTAAACGCAACAATTTGTGCAGTTATCGTCGTGCCAACGTTAGCCCCCATGATGACACCAATAGATTGACTCATGGTCATCATACCGGCAGATACAAATCCCACCACCAGCACAGTAGTAACAGAAGAAGACTGGATAATTGCGGTAACAAAGGCTCCTGTAAGTGCACCGGTGAAACGATTACGAGTTAACTTGGCGAGCAATACCTTCATTTGATTGCCAAGTGCAGATTTAAGTGAGTCAGACATTTGTTCCATACCAAAAAGGAACAACGCCAAACCACCAAACAGCCCCATGGCCATTTGGGCAAAATTGATAGCCTCTGTCGATTCTTCAGCAGCTAATAAAGAGGTAGATCCTAGAAAAATAATGGCCATTAGGCCAAGAATAAAAAACGTAGTTGTTGTTTTTTTATTTGTGAACTTTAAGTTGGTTTTTCTAATCATTTTTCCACCTTTATATTTTTATAATTTGGAAATTTGAAACAACAACAATACTAATAGCCTTAATTATTATTATCCAGTGTCTAAAACATTAAAAAATGCACGATGATTAACCTGCATCACTAATCTTATGGATTAAATCATTTACTCTTCGCCAGCCTTAGCATCACAAATAAAATAGGCAACACCTGCTCGATCTCTTGAACCCGCTTTTTCAGTTCGTTCCAACTTTGCAGATTTATCATATTTATCACAATGTTTTTCTGCTTGTTCAGCCGCATCGCTAACTGCTTCATTGAAGTCTTTAGTATCACCCATGGCAATAGATATGGCGTTCTCATCGGCAGTAATAGTTGATGTAGTAGAACATGCAAACAGAAAAATATTCAAAATAAAAACATAAGTTAAAAGAGTTGATACTTTTTTCTTATTTACCTCTGTTAATTATTTTACAACTGCGCTTGGAAAGCTATGTAACAATGAATTTACGGCAGCTTGAGCACGTTTCCTTCGTACATTGGGCTCGGAATCAAACTGAACCTCAGCCTGAATGGCACCGCGCCATAATAATGTTCCAAGTTTGGAATCAAATGCGTGAACGATTAAAGTGCCTTTTTCAAATTTATTTAAATCATTCGATAGTTCTGGTAGACCAGGATTTACTCCATAAATTTCAGCAATTTCTTCAGAACTAAGCGAGCTCTCAAGAGCAACGACATAGCCAACAAACATATCGCTTTCCCAAGAGTTTTTATTGAACTTATAGCCTTTTAAAGACATGGCATTTGAAATAGCATCTTGCAAAATGCCTTGTAAAGCTGGATCACCAAGTTTTGGATTACTATAATATTGTGTCGCTTTATCAAACCAACTATATGAAGTGCCGGTAAAGCCATCTAAATTAGACACGGACGTTACCGCTGCGCGACTTAATAGCTCCTCTTTTTTAGGCTCATCAACTGTTTGACAACTACTAAGCAGAGCCAAGAACAAAGATAAAGCTAAAGTCTGAAATAATTTCATACTTATATCGAGCTTATGTATGCTATTTTCCAGCTTCCCACAGTCCGGTTTCTTTTAATGCAGTTATACATTCTTGACTCACATTGGATTCATTGTCTTTAATGCAATTAATCAATCGGCCTTCTCCAGGCTCTACATTAAGGCAATGCTTATCAGCATCTGCTTCACAAGCAAAAATTGAATATTCAATGGCTGCAGCTCCCATTCGTACTGACATCGCGGCTTCCAAAATGCCGGTTTTACACTCGAGACTAAGCTGATCTTCATAGGCTGCAAGACACATAAATATTTTTTGCGCATTGTTACCTAACCCATCACAGTGCTCTTTAATATCTTCATCACAACCCTTTACAGAGGAATTAATTGTAATTTTTCCATCTTTAAGTTTTTCTGCAAGCGGTTTGCCAGACTCCTCAGCATGAGAAGTAAGCGAAATTAATAAAACAGACAGCAGTAATAAACAGATTTTTTTATAAAAAATTCTCATTTCTTTTTTTCCTTATTTGAGTAAGTTTTTAGACACTTTTTCAGTAATGGTTAAATTGTATTTTATATTCCAAATTCACGCTTAAATCGTTAGCGACCATTCAACTATATAATGTATTACATTGACCATCTTCTACTTTCATCTAAACGTATTCTTATTAAACTTGCCCAGAAATCTAAAATTTCTTGAATGGGTTCCCAAGATAAATTGTCTTTTTGGTGTTTAATCTTATCCGTTTTATGAGTATCAATTGCAGCAACTAACCTTTCCTCGGTTATCGAATCAAGTGCTTCCATTTCTACGGTCGCTTCAATTAAATCTACACTTTTACCTGCTGCGGATTGTGCAACTTTTTTTCCGCCCTCAACCACAAGTGCTACAGGGATGTAGCCATACCATTTACGCTTTGGTTTGCTTCTTTTAACGTTGGTAATCGCGATGCGAAGATGTAACACGCCCGGCCCTGGCTCGGTCACAACCGGATACACACTCCCTAATTCTTTGCTAATTGCTGTAGCAAAGTAATCCGTAATCGCTTTTAATTCATCTGGATTAATGCCTTTATATGAAGCGTCATTACTTATCCAAATTTCAATAGGTGAAAGTAAAATTTTATCGTACGGCTTGAGTACAAACACGCCTTTCTCATTAGACTTAAACCAAATCTCAGCGCCTGTTTTTTCATTGACTTCAAATTTGGGATAATTTTCCAAAAAACCCGAATACTGGTGTTTTTCTTTAGCGGAAATTAGTAAGGGAAAGAGTAAAAATGTGCTAACAAATAAAACAACAATTATTATAAAAGAAAATGAAGATCTATGCATGGTGTATCCCTGGATTTAATTAGCGTTACATTAAAAAATAAAAACTGACTATCATTATTATTATCACAACATGTCTACTTACAACCGAATTCTGAGTGCTAAAACTACATTATACCAAGTATATTTATTAGCCAAATTGAAAACTTATATAATTTTTCTTACAAATCCTTACCGATAGTCTCATAGGCATGCTCTACTAGATTAATTTTACGTGAGGATAGCTCTTTTTTCGCTTTATCAGAGACCTCTCCGGTTATCCAAAGCAATATCTGAACATTTTCACCATATTCTGATCGTAAATCTGACTCAAATGTATCCATAAGATTTGCACCAAACTCTGACCAATAACCATTATCCACTAACATTGGAAATACGAAATGTTTTCGGACTCTAAGTAGTGCAAAATTTTTATGCACAAGAATCGAATTCTCAACCTCCACAGTATTAGTAATGTAATGCTCTATTAATTGAGTAATATTCTGAAAGAAAAATGCGTCTTCTTCTGAATTGGAAGTGGCTACTAGTTGAATATAGTCCGAAACACCATTTTGTAGACCTAAATTTTCTAGGCTATGCACAATTGCTGTTTCATGACGAGGTGAAAGCCAATTATTATCTAAAAATTCCTCAATCACATTTTTAGGTACATCTAGTTTTTTTAGAACTTTACGATTGATCTTACGCAAATCCTCTGGTGCATTATCGCGAATCAGATTATTAACATTATGAGCCGTTTTGGTAAAACGAACCGCGCCTAACGGCGTTAACGCCGCAGTAACCGCCATGCCGCCTGAATAAGAAGCCCAGCTCACGCTATTTAAATATTCCTGTAGTATTTTGTTCGAAGAGTACACATCAACATTCAAATCATATGCCAGTTTTCGTTTTTGCGCTGAAAACAAAATTAACTCTTTACCAACTCCATCTTCATATTCACTTTTATCACCTGTCACCATTTCCCCTACACGAGATCCATAGCGCCATAAACCTTTGGGCACACCTGAAACGGTATCTACAGGATGCGTAACAAGATTTTTCATAAAGCTAAAGGGTGCTTTTGCACCCGCTTTCACCCCCTCACCAAATTTTTTAGATTTTTTAATATTTTCTAATTCTTGTATCGCTCTAATTTCTTGAATACGTTGTACCAGCATCTCATTTCCATGCGCAGTAAACTTTCCGAACTTGGAATTTATTTGATAGGTATTGGTGTAGCCGTAAGTGGCAACTTCGTTTTCAATTGTGTACAGATCACTTTTTAACAACTCTTCAGGCACTACATCTTTTGCTTGAAGTATTTGTGGAACTTCATATGGCGCTTGTTCCGCAAAGCTTACTGGCAATAAGTTTTGTATTAAAAGTGCGGTAACTAATAATAAATAATATTTATTCATAAAATTTTTACTCTGTAATAAAGTTTTTATCTGTTTGTTGGAGAAAGATAACAATTTGAAGACCTAGCTCTTTACTAATACCGTTCTAAAACCAATATAGTCTGCTCCTAGCCCAGTGTCTTGCACATAGCGCGCAGCTGTGCGGTAAGGCCCGTAAAATTTGGAGCACATAAAAAAGAACCGCCTTTAATTATGCGAACCAGAAAATCTGGATTTTTTATCATAACTTTGTTCTTTATTTTTCCTTTAAGATTGCTTGTATCACTGGGGTTATGGTGTAGCGCATACCAATTAGCTGTGCTCCCCCAAACATTGTCAATTAAATCGTAAGCCCCGTATTGACTAGCATCATAACATCCAGCAGATGCACATGGATCGATTACTCGAGGAATATTTTAAATTTTTCGCAGAGTTGCCGCGGAATACTCTAGATCGAAGAGTTGATCTTGACGCATTTCATTGCATCAAAACCGCAGTATCAATTAAATATTCGACTAATAGCTAAATAACTTGCAAGCCAAGTTGATTTGAGTGCATGCTATTTCTATACTAATTGACAATTAGGCCAGATATTATTTTATTCAAACTATTTAAAGTTTAAATGAAGTTACAAACTTCAATAGTCTCATCATTGGGAAATTATAATATGTATAAAAATATGATACGGAACATAGTAGCTGCACTACTTATAATCTTTTTACTTTCTGGTAATGCAGTATACGGTGAAGACTTAAATTATCAGCGCGTTGCGGTTGAGGCAAAAAAGAAACTTCAAATTTCAAAAAATATGCGGTTTACAAAGCAACAGGACAAAGCGTTTTGGACTTTATATTCTGAATATGAAAGAGATATGGATAGTGTGTATCGAGATAAATTCGATTTAGTTCAAGAATTCAAAACTGCTAATGCCTCACATAGAGTTACTGATCAACAAGCTAATCAATATTTAGAAAGTTTCTTTGAAATTGAAAATAGAAAATTGTTAATTAAACAAGGTTATATAGAAAAATTTCAAAAAATATTACCAGGGAAAAAAGTTGCGCGTTTTTATCAAATTGACAATAAATTAGATGCTATTATTAACCATGAATTAGCCATTAAAGTTAACTTACTTGAATAATAAAATTCATGATATATTTTTATACTTAAATTTATAATCTTATCTATTGGGAATATTTATACTCATTTGGAAATGTCATAAAAGCTTTATCAATAATAGTCTTAACTCGCTTTTGGCGAATTTCATCAGGCATATCTAGACTCGCTAATCCCTCAACATTGTTTCTCCAAATAGCCATGCGACTATCACGATCACGAATGGAAATTAAAAATTTACCTTGCTCAAAATTTATTTCGCCATCTGAGGAATCTTTAAGTTCTGGTTCTTGAATATATAATTCTTCAATTTCTTGCTGTGATGCACTTTCTTCAAGGACTAATGTGTAGTTTAGCACATAGTTACTCCTAGAGTTTCCTTCGGTAAGTTTTATTCCGAAGGTTTTTAATTTTTCTTCTATCGCAACATCTAATAATTCTTGTATGTTGTCATCCTTAAAACGTGGCGCATCAAAAAAATACTTCCTCCCCCAAGATACCCCTGTTTGTGTGATCTCGCTTAATTGTGTTTCTTCTGAATAAACAAAATTCTGGTGGGACAAGGACAAGAAAAATAATACGGTAAGCGCTAGATAAAATAAGCTCTTATAAAACAATGATATTCTATTATTTGATAAAGTTCGCATAAGAATTGATTGGAACATTTAACTTGGGTTTATAGTATAGCTAACCTGTTATTTATTCTATAACGGATCCATTTTATTGCAATTAGACTGTCGGTATTAGTGAGGCATCATACATTAAAATAGTCTACAATCTATAGGGTATTATTTTTCTTAAAAAAATAGCATTCAACTCTACATAGCTTGTTGAATTAGTATCATAATGCAAATACTGCATGGTTAAAATTACTAAAAATAATTCCTAATGATCCAACTTCCTAAAGCTATAGATAGAAATAAATTTACTTATTTATTAATCCTTTTGTTATTGAATATTCTATTTCTACCCGCATTAATTAGTTTCAGACTTGAAGTATTCCCAAACAGCGGACTGATTCTTACTTCAGCAGCGTTCACATTATTGATGCTATTTGCGATTGCGATTGCGAGCACTAGCCGATATATAATTATTTTAGCTCTCGCCATCATTCTCCCTGACTTGTATTTGATCTGGTCAAGGCTTGGGTTGGTCGAAAATGATTGGAGATTTATACTTCGAAATTTATTAGATGTCGCGATTCTTAGTCTAGTTACGGTATCGATTCTTAAATATATATTTTCAACTAAAAAAATTACATTTGATTACATTACTGCAGCACTTTGTGTGTATTTGGTTCTGGGACTTCTTTGGGTCTCGCTTTATTCTATAGCGGATGGTATTCAACCAGGTTCATTTCTCTTGCCAGATGATGGTTTAAGTAATTACATTGGAAATGACATTCATGGAGAATCATTAGTGCGCAGAATCTATTTTAGTTTTGTCACATTGTTAACCCTAGGCTATGGAGATATAGTGCCCATCGGTTCCATTGCTCGCTTGTTGGCAACTTTGGAAGCTTTGATTGGGCAGATATTTTTAGTGGTGCTTGTGTCACGGCTTGTTGGTATTCATGTCGCGCAATCATTAGAAAAATAAAAACATGACAGATCATTACCGTTTTGGAGATTATCAGCGTGTACTTGCTGGGGTCGAAGAAATAAGCCTGAATCGAATCCTTCCTAGCCCTGAGGTTGATGAATCCGGTAATGTCATTCCTGTTAAACCGCTTCGTATAGAGTGCTCATTTTCTGAAGCAGTAAGACTAATTCGACCTTATATCTCTGTACGATTTATGGAACAGCTTAAAGCCGTGGTTCCATTGGCCATATATCTCGCCTTATTTCAGATTTTATTTTTACGCCACATGGTGGAGGATTCATGGGTTATCAGCGGTGGCTTGTTTGCAGTAATTGCTGGTCTGATGTTTTTCATGGAAGGCTTAAATAAGGGGTTAATGCCACTTGGCAATATTATTGGCAACACCTTACCAAGACATTCCACTCTGCCATTAGTATTGTTTATTACTTTGTTATTGGGTATTGGTGTGACGTTTGCTGAACCTGCAATTGGTGCGTTACAAGCAGCCGGTCAAAACGTGGTAGTAGAACGTGCACCCTACTTATATGCACTATTAAATTTCTGGTCACAAGAACTCGTTTTAGTTGTAGGCATCAGTGTAGGTCTTGCTGCCGTGTTAGGTACTCTACGCTTTTTATATGGCTGGAGCCTTAAACCTTTTATATATTTTACACTTGCCCCAGTACTAGCATTAACTTTATTTGCTTCAGTTAACGAAGAGTTAAGAGTGATTATAGGTCTTGCATGGGACTGTGGGGCTGTGACCACAGGTCCAGTCACTGTGCCTTTGGTTTTATCACTTGGCATAGGAATAGCCTCTGCTGCAGGTAAAGGTGAATCAGGATTATCGGGCTTTGGTATTGTAACGCTTGCATCATTGTTCCCAATTATTGGTGTGCTGTTACTTTGTATTTATGTATCTTCCACTACTACACCTGCAGAAATTATTGAAGCTGCAAAACAACTTGCACAAACTGCTGATACATCAAGCTTAGCATGGTATGAACGTAGTCCTGGTGTGGAATTTGTGTTGGGTGTGCGGGCGATTTTACCACTCGTGATATTTTTGTTTTTGGTTTTAAAATTTGTACTGCGACATAAGCTAGAAAATCAAGGTGAAATTATTTATGGAATTGCACTGACTATATTTGGAATGTGCATTTTTAACTTAGGCCTCACCTACGGACTTTCTAAATTAGGTGGTGCTACTGGTAGTATGGTGCCCATTGCATTTATGGAAATTTCAGGTATTGAGATTTCTCCTATCTATAGATATGGCGTTGGCTTAATTCTGGCTTTAGTGTTCGCCTGGGTGTTGGGCTTTGGCGCTACTTTGGCTGAACCGGCATTGAATGCATTAGGTGTAACTACTGAAAAACTCACCAATGGAGTATTTAAGAAAAAGACACTAATTAATGCAGTGTCAATCGGGGTTGGTTGTGGTATTGCAACGGGCCTTGCCAAAATAATTTTTGATCTCCCACTTGTTTGGTTAATTTTACCAGGATACTTACTCGCATTTTTACTTACTATATTTTCAACGGAAGAATTTGTGAACGTAGCCTGGGACAGTGCTGGGGTAACCACCGGCCCCATTACCGTTCCATTAGTATTGGCTATGGGTTTAGGCTTTGGTAATGCAACCCAAGCAGTCGAAGGGTTTGGAATTTTGTGTATGGCATCCATTGGCCCTATTTTGACAGTTTTGATTACCGGTCTTTGGTCGCGCTACCGTGCATCTAAAATAGAACTGATAAAAACAATTTCTAAACATGAACAAGAGGCACAGTCAATTTTATGAGCGAGCGAAAAATTACCTATTTAACCGATGTCTCTCTTATTACCATTGTTGTTCAAAGTGGCTTGGTAGAAACTATTTTAAAAGCAGTTCTAGATATTGGTACCAGCATTGGTGCAATTAGTCACACTGCTAAAGGTATTGGTATTCGCGAACGTTTAGGTATTCTAGGCCTTGCCATTGAAACCGAGAAAGATGTAATTAGCTTTTTAGTCTCTACTGAACAACGCGATGCAGTATTGAAATATCTTTATCGAGCAGCGGGGCTAGATACCCCAGGTCGCGGTTATATCTACATAACGCCACTGGAAAAGGTTGCTGCCTATGTTCCTGATAATTTGAGAACAACTTTAGAAGAAGAAAAGAAAATATAGTACTTTTTACTCAATGCACAAAGAAGCCAGCAAACTAATTACATGTGTATTGCCTAATGATGGAAGCGATAGGCATTTGATTAATACACTTTTCAGAGATAAAAATATTACACAAGTAGAAAGCATTGCTTGTTTGTCAATGGAAATTATAGCAAGCGCAGCAGTCAATCCTGGTACCTTACCGGAAACTTCTTTAGCAAAAATCGTCAGAATTATCGTTCCACAAGCTAAAGCAGAAGAGTACTTTAATTATATCTATGATAAAGCTGAAATTGGTCGTGCAGGGGGGGGTGTTATTTTCCAGGGTGATATATCACATTGCACAACCTATACTCTTCCTGAAGGACTTGAAGAAGAATAAACACTATCATTTATGGAAGCTTTAATTGGACAAATCTTTCTAGTAGTTTTGGTGGCAAGGCTTGTTGGAATTCACGTCGCGCAATCATTAGAAAAATAAGTTAATTGAGTCTTATAATTATTTCAAAATAATTACTGAGCTAATATAGTGATTATTTTGCGTGTATTTTCCAAACTATTATTATGTTTAGTATCATTAATGCTGTTACCCACAGCATTTGTTCACGCAGATGAATATGGAAGATATGAAGATGTAACTCCTCCCTCTGTAAAAAAAGATAAAGATAGTCTTGAAGGTGGTTTAAAAGAAAAGAAAAGCTTGCTCCCTAAACTTGGTGATTGGATAGAGGAACTTCCAAAGTTTTGGAGTAAATCAAGTCTAACACCACATTTTCGTGCATATAGTTTTTCTCGAGACTTTAGTGATGATGAAGATCCAGAAGCCATCGCCATGGGCGGAGAACTAAGGTATCGATCTGCACAATTATTTGATCGTTTCAATTTTGGGGCAAGTTATTACATCTCTCACGGTGTGCATGATAATGGGGTAGATGGAACATTGCTGCTGGGCTCGAATGCGAGTGATCTGAATGTTTTAGGTCAATTGTATGTGGAGGCATTGATAAAAGATTTTCATCTGCGAGCCTATCGACAAGCGTTTGATTTACCGTATTTAAATAAACAAGACAGTCGAATGATCCCCATTACCCATGAAGCATATAGTATACGAAGAGAAGGGATAACAGTAGATTTCATCGCAGGACAAGTCACAGACATAAAGCTTCGCGACTCAGAAAGTTTCATTAGTATGGCTGAAGCTGCAGGAGTGGGTGATCCTGATCGTGGCGGTCGATTAGGTGATCTTGAATCCGATGAAAATGATAGTGCTCGAGGAACTTCAATGGCAGGCTTACGTTATCGTTTGAGTGATAATAGTTCTATTGGAGCAATCAATTACTATACCTGGGACACATTCAACATCTTGTATAGTGAATTCAACTTTCTTAAAGAATGGAACGAAGAAATTGCTTCTAAAATTAATATGCAGTTCACACATCAAGACAGTATTGGTGATGAATTAATTGGAGAATTCAGCACCAATCATTTTGGGGTACGGGCCAGAACCAGCTATAAAAACGCCATTCTTACTTTGGCTGCAACTAACACTGGTACTGGAAATGCCATACAAAGTCCATTTGGAGGAAGGCCTAGTTACCTATCCTTAATGCGTCGTGATTTTGACCGCGCCAATGAAGTGGGATTTTTAGTCGGTCTATCTTATGATTTTTCTAAATTAGGTCTACCAGGTGTTAGCGCATTTACCAATTTTGCTTGGGGTAACAATGCGGAAGACCCAGACACCAAAGAAAACTTACCCGATATAACGGAGTATGATTTTACCGTGGATTACCGACCAACAAGCAGTTTATTAAACGGATTATGGTTACGAACGCGCTATGCATATGTGGATTTTGAAGGTGGCGAAGATACTCAGGATGTAAGAGTAATTTTAAATTATGAAATTAAGTTTTAAATTAAGACTATTTACAAAAACCGCTGCATTCTAGATATCAATAAAGAAGAATTTCGTAATTGGTTTCAAACCAATAAACGTGTTCGATTACAATATTGGCTACAGTTTGCAGCTGAGGGTCGTATTAATCTGGTTAAAGAGACGTATGCACTATAGCCGCTTAAGCGCAATACAGATATTTGCAGTTACATATTCAAAGTTATTCTTGATATTTTAAACTAGAATGTGTTTGTATAAAAAATCGTCAGCTTAATGTTATAGCTAATGCATAACTTACTAATATAGGTGTAACTAATGGAAGAACTAGAACCAAACGTATTCAACCGAATTATTGAACTCCTTCATAGCCAACCGGTGCTTACGCTGTTTCTGATTCTCGGCATAGGGTATTTAATTGGTGGTATTCGCATTGGTAGTTTTTCCCTTGGTCCTGTAGCCGGCGTTTTGTTTGCCGGACTTTTTCTTGGTCATTTTGATTTTCTTATGTCTCCTGGGGCGCAATCAGTAGGATTTGCGTTATTCATTTTCTCGGTGGGTTATCAGGCGGGACCAAGGTTTTTAGAGGTACTTAAAACGGATGGCCTTAAATACTTTTTACTGGCAGTTGTCATTGCTGCAACCGGCTTTACCATTGCTGTCATTGCAACAAAAATATTATCACTCGAACCGGGTACGTCCGCGGGTTTATTATCGGGTGGGTTAACCAGTTCGCCAACACTAGCTGCCGCGCAAGAAGCAATTCGGGCTGGACAAATCAAGCCCCCCGGAGGTTTAACGGCCGATGACATGATAGGCAATGTGGCAACGGGTTATGCAATTACCTATATCTTCGGTTTAGCTGGGTTAATTGCAATTATAAAGTTATTGCCGCAAATGCTGGGTATCAACCTTGAAAAAGAAGCAAAAGCGCTGGAAGTCAGAAGTGAAACCACATCACAGCAAACAAACGTATCGGCACGTATTTACCGAGTCACCAATAAAGAATTCACAAAAATTCCTCGTAAGGAATTAAAAGAGCAATACTGGGATAAAACCTCGGTGGTAAAGCTTAGAAGAAACGGCGAATTCATACAGCCAGGGTCAGAAGATTTTCTTCAATTGGGTGATGAGTTACACATTCTTGCGCCAGTGGAATATTTTACAAAAACCATTGCAAAAATTGGTGAGGAAGTCACACCTGAGGCTAGCACTGCAGAATTAAAAGAAACAGCAGATATTGTTGTTATTAATAAAAACGCAGTGGGTAAATCCCTTGAAGAATTAGAAATCGCATCTAAGTTCGGCGTATTGCTTAGCAGCGTTTCACGTTTAAGTATGGAATTACCTCTGACTGCTGATTTCAAATTAAACAAAGGTGATGTTCTCAGTGTAGTAGGCGCACAGGAAAACGTTGACCTCCTAGGTGAAGAGCTTGGTCATGTTGAGCGGGATATTGAAGAAACGGATATGGTCACTTTTTCTTTTGGCATTGCCTTCGGCGTCATCATAGGCCTGTTTGCCATTAGGATTGGTGAACTATCAATAGGGCTAGGTTCTGCAGGTGGCTTGCTTGCCTCCGGACTTGCCATCGGCTACTTGCGCAGTATTCATCCCACCTTTGGCCGTCTGCCGCATGCAGCCCGTTGGATACTGATGGAATTTGGCTTGTTGTTATTCATGGCGGGCGTCGGTTTACGGGCAGGTAGCGACATTATCGAAACTTTTATAGCTGCAGGCCCAACCTTAGTGTTGGCAGGTATCTTCGTCACCGTAATACCTATTTTTGTTGGTTATTTTTTTGGTAGAAAAGTGCTGAAGATTCATCCGGTTTTGTTGTTTGGTGGTATTACAGGATCAATGACCAGTGGCGCATCCCTGAGTGTGGTCACCAAAGCTGCAAACAGTTCTGTACCGTCACTGGGTTATACCGGTGCGTATGCTTTTGCTAATGTTTTACTCACTATTGCCGGCAGCATTATTTTATTTTTCTAGTAAAAATATTATTTATCGCTAGGTAGCCCAAGATTGTGGAATTGCAGCCAATGGACAGGGTGCTTTGCGTACAATTTGTTCCGTTGTGCTGCCACGCATCGCATCGAGTATGCCTTCATGGCCCGCAGTGGCCATAAAAATGGCATCTGCGGAGAATTGATTTGCAGCAGAAATAATTTCTTCTACAGGATCTCCTGATCGAACTTCTTTTCGAAATTTCCAGGCAGAATTTTCGGGCAAATCCAAATCGAGTATTACGTCATCCTCTCCAACGTGCAGCAAGATTATTTCAACTGTGTCCCCTACGCCAAGTGCTTGTGCTGCTCTGGTAGCATAGACAATGGCTGCATAGGGTGAAGGTTGGCGATCGATAGGTACTAATATGCATTTTAGGGAAATGTCTCCATCCTCTAGATGAATGAAGCTCTTGCCCTCGCTTGGGACAAACAGTGTAATGACATTTGACGAATGAGCGATGGCTTCTGCCTTGGAGCGACTTAACCATCTTGGCAGACCTTCCCGACCTTCAGTGGCTAATACAACCAGATCAACCGGATCACTCTCTAAATAATTAAGTATTGCTGATGTTGCTGTTATACCAGATTTAACGGATTTCCTTATTTTCACCCCCAATTGCTCAAAAACTGCTTCTCGTGGGCTGCCTTTTTCTAACAGGCTCCAACGTTCTAGAGTTTTACGCACAGGTGGAAATTTTTTCCACTGAGATGTATCACTTTGATTATTGCCAACATTAAGAATTGTAAACTCAGCTTGGCGCAGCAATGCAATCGCAAGTGCATGAGCAAATGCTTTTTCACTTTCGGAAGAAAAATCAGTGGGATGAAGGATCGATTTAATAAATGGCAGTTCAGTTGAGCTCATGTGTAATTATTTATATTTCTCTGGCACGTAATTTGTAAACAAGGGTTTGTCTGGGGTAGATTCATCCCTCTTTTTTATTTTGGGAAGTTTGGGCTCTTCAAAAGGGATTTCCTCATAAGGAATAACGCTTAGTAAATGCGAAATGCAATTCAACCGAGCCTCTTTTTTATTATCTGCTTTTACAATATGCCAAGGCGCAAACTCTGTATCGGTAGCCGCCATCATTTTGTCAATATATTTAGTATAGTCCCACCAACATCGATAGGACTCAAGATCCATAGGACTCAATTTCCATTGTCGCATGGGGTCGTTGATTCTTTTTAGAAAGCGTTTTTCTTGCTGTTCTCGACTAACATCGAAAAAGTATTTGATAAGAATAATTCCTGAGCGTACAAGCGCAGCTTCAACTCTAGGGGTCATGTTAAGAAAGTCTCCATATTCATCTTCGGTACAAAACCCCATAACAGGTTCAACCATTGCGCGGTTATACCAACTGCGATCAAATATTATGACTTCACCTCCAGCAGGTAAGCGAGCTATATAGCGCTGAAAATAAAGTTGAGTTTTTTCACGCTCTGAAGGTGCAGGCAATGCGTTGATGCGAAAAATTCTTGGACTGACGCGTTCGGTAATACGCCGTATAACACCACCCTTACCCGCCGCATCACGACCTTCGAAAATTACAACGATTTTTGCTTTTGTTTCTACTACCCATCTTTGTAGCTTTACAAGTTCTGTTTGAAGTTCGCGTAGCTCTTTTTCATATTCTTCAGTTTTCATATCCATATTCTTCCGTTTTCATAATTTTTATTTATATACTAAGACTCAACGCTCTATTTCTCTCCTAATAGAAACCAAACCAGAAGGTTCGCTAAATCGCAGCCGATAAACAGATCTTCCCTTGTAATATACCCAATGGTTACTCGATTCTAAATAAGGGCGGCCACATTTTCGTTTAACTTGAGCTTTAGAAGGTCCTGGTTTTAACCCATCAGATATGATGTGTGTACCGCATTTCATTGATTCTGCCCATGCAGATTCGCTGAACAGTGCAAAAACCATTAAAAGCACAATCGTTTGAATAACAAGGCCAAGTAAAATTGTTCTGTTTATACCTGGTAGTATGTAAAGGGTCATCGAACCACCTTTTATATAACTCTGTAGCTCTAATTATAATTAAGTTTAACTAATCGTTTTATATTCACTGTGAATATAAGAATATAATGACATCAGCGCTTCATTTCGCGATAGATTTCTTTTAATTTACCACTGTCGGTAAACTTTAATCTGTATACTTGATTACCTTTATAATAAATCCAAGTTCCTCCCGATTTAGAGTAAGGTGAGCCACATAATCTTTGTACATCAGCAAACGACATTTGGTTACTTCTACTTCCTGTAGTAATTAAGTGCGTTCCACAGCGCATGGACGCCCTTGCAGATTCGCTGAGAAAAGCGCATAGCAGTACTAGAGATAAAATTTTGAAGTAGAAATTAGTTTTCATTTTCAATGCTACCTCATTATGTAATTCGTTATTTTAATAAAGCTTTGGTGATTTTAATTTGGAATTTTGTATTTAAGTGCAGGCCATGTGGCGAGCCCCTCGGCCGTTTGCACAACATCACCACTAGCAACATCAGACATGAATGTACTTAATGCAGAACGCACATTCATTTCGCCTGAACCCGTAATCCCTTCAAATCGATCTGTGCCACCGGTTAATTTAAAAATACCTTTACATTCTCCGGGTACACCGGTGCAATCAAATTGCGCAAAAATATTTCCATCTGCAGCAACGATATGGCAGCGGCCACTAGCTTTGGCTTTCTTGGTTGCATGATCCACGTCTTGGACGGCAGGGCAGACAAAAATGGCGGTATCTAGTTTACCTTCACTTTTTTCTACATACATGATGCCGCCAAATTCTCCTACAAACTGTGTTTGTGTAGGTCCAACTTTATACACTTGTCCTTTTGCATTCCAAGGTGCAAGAATACTTACAGTGCCTTCTTCTGCTTGAATAAGTAGTGGAAATGCAAACAAGCTACCTATAATAAACAGAGTAGCTATTAAGCGTTTTAATAAAATAGACATTCAATATCTCCTTGATTATTTATTTTTAAGTAGCAGCATTAGGTGCTGAAAGTTTGAAAAGCGTGGCATAAAACACTGGCACCATTATCATGGTTAATATGGTCCCAAACGTTAAGCCTGCCATAATCACCACTGCCATACCGATCCAAAATATATCCTGGAGCAGTGGCATTACCCCTAACACGGTTGTGGCCGCAGCCAACACCACAGGTCGTAAACGCGATAACGCTGCATCAATAATTGCATCATACTGAGGCTTGCCTTCTTCTATATAAATGTTTGCTTGATCAAGCAGCACAATTGCATTTTTGATCATCATGCCCGCAAGACTCATTGCACCCAATAACGCTACAAATCCAAAAGCGGCTCCTGAAGTTAGCAGACCAAAAGTTACCCCGATCCACATAAACGGTATTGTGAATACGATTACAAGGGGTGGCTTAAAGGCATTGAATAATGCAACGATGATAATGGCCATTAAAGCAAGTGCTGGAATTACACCAGGTATTAATGAGGCTTGTGAATCTTCTGATGATTCTTTCTCACCTCCCCATTCCAAGATAAATCCAGGAGGCACTTTTAAGGACTCAAATTTTTCACCTACACTGTTAACAAGTGTGGGCAAGGTCACACCCGGAATTGGGTTTGCTTGAATAGTTAATGTGGGTCGTCGATCACGACGAACGAGAATAGGGTCTTGCCAAATCGGAAGTATATCGTCAACTACCTGCGAGATAGGTAGAGATTCAACGGATAAGCTACCTCGCAGTTGTAATACATCCAATGAACCCACATTTTGGCGCTCCTCATCAACATTGCGCAATACAATGGGAATAAGGTCATCGCGTTCTCTATATAAACCAATGTTGCGCCCGTCGTAGGCGCGCTTGGTGGTGTTTGCGATATCCGTTCTGGTAATCCCAGACCAGCGAGCACGTTCTTGATTGAATTTTGGTTCGATGGTTTGGGTGCGCTGTCGCCAATCAGTTTCATATAAACCAGATAACGGTTCATGTTCTAATATTTCAAGTCCCTTACTGGCTATTGATCTGAGTTCACTTGCTTCAGCGCGCGCTGGGCCCGAAATTCTGAATTCAAATTTCCACGTGTCACTGGGTCCTACACCGAATTTGCGCATCGGAACTATTGCATTAGGATATTGTTCTGCAAGCCATGGAGTTAGCTCTTCGAGTATGCCGTCGATATCTTTTCTGTCATGCATGTTGACAATAACTTGTGCATAGGATGCATTGTTACCTTCTGGTTCAACGGGCAAATAAAATCGTGGTGGGCCTGCACCAATAAATGAACTGATATCATCAATACGATCATCTTCAAGCAGCTTTTGTTCTAGTACTTTTAAATTTTCTGCAACAGTTTCTATTCGTGTACCCTGTGGCGCCCAGTAATCGATCATAAATTTCTTCATAGAAGAATCTGGAAAAAACAATTGAGTTACAAAGCCAAAGCCATAAATGGATATCACCAATAATCCAATCATTCCACCTATGGTAAGCCAACGCATTTGTATGGCGCGATGTAAAAGATTTTTAAATACAGTAAAAAATTTTCCGCCATAAGGATCCTCGCCGGCATCGGATGCATCGGGTGTAGGCAACATGTCGAGGCACTGAATTGGAGTCAGCGTGAGACTGATTAACCAACTAGACAGAAGTGAGATCGCAACTACCGTAAATAAAGTTCGACAATACTCACCTGCAGACTCAGTTGAAGCAAAGATAGGGTAAAATGCCATTACCGCAATAACAGTAGCACCTAACAAAGGTATAGAAGGCAGGGTTGCCGCCTCAATAGCGGCTTTGGTGCGATCCATGCCTTGTTTCAAGCGCACCACTATACCGTCTGCCACAACGATCGAGTTATCCACCATCATGCCCAATGCAATGACCAGTGCACCCAGTGACATTCTTTGTAGGTCGATTCCAAACATCGCCATAATGATAAAAGTCACAACAATGGTCATGATTAAAGCCGTGCCAATGATGACCCCCATGCGCCAACCCATAGACACTGCTAGTACGATTAACACAATCGCCACAGCTTCAGCTAGGTTAATAAAAAAGCCTTTTACAGATGTGTCAACAATATCGGATTGCCAATGGACTCGATTTACTTTAATACCAATAGGAAGAACTTGATTAAGTTCTTCCAGTTTTGCATCGATTGCTTGCCCCATGGTTACAATGTTTACTCCTGGTATGTTGCTAATAGCAACAGCAATAGCGGGTACACCGTTGTAACGCATAAGAGTGTTTGGCGGTTCCTGATAACCGCGACGCACATTCCCAATATTTCGTATACGGATTAGCTCAGAGGAATCTATAGACTTATCGGGAAGCAGATTTGCGATAACATCTGCACCACTTGTTCGTATAGTTAAATCAGCTATGTCTTCCGGAGACTGAAACTCTCCAGTGGGTGCGATACGCAACCTTTCATCCTGCACGTCTACACTACCTGCATCCACCACAACGTTTTGTTGTTCTAATGTTGAGATGATATTCTGTTCAGTAATACCTAATTGACTAAGTTGTGTTTCAGAAACATCTACATAGACAACTTTTTGTTGCACACCCCATAATTCAACACGAGCAACACCCTCGACTGTATTCAATTCTTTGCGAATTAGATCTTCAGCATAGTCTTCAAGCTCTGCATAGGAAAAGCCATCGCCAGTAAGCGCAAGCAAGTGCCCATACACATCTCCAAAAGAATCATTAACAATGGGAGGACCAGCCCCTGGTGGTAATTGAGGTAATGAATCTTCCACTTTACGCCGCAGCTCATCCCAAACCTGTGGTAATTCTGCAGCCCAATATTCGGGTTTTACATTTATTTTAATTACCGACAGTCCAGCCGTAGAATCAGACTCTAAGTAATCTAATTGCGGCATTTCTTGAAATGCTTTTTCTAATAGATCCGTTACTTCAAGTTCTACTTCTTTAGCACTGGCGCCGGCATAGGGTGTAATTACCGCAGCAGTTTTTACAGAAAAGTCTGGATCTTCTAGCTGGCCCAGGTTATTAAATGCAGCAATGCCTGCAAGAAAGAGTAGAGCAGTTAAAAAGTAGAAAGTGGTTTTATTTTTTATTGCAAAGGCCGTGAGGTTCACTCGACTACTCCAGCGTACTTTGTTGTAGTTTTACTTTTTGACCCTCAAGCAGGTAATGCACACCTGCACTAGCAATCACCTCGCCTTCTTTTAATCCTGATAAGATTCGCATACCATGCTCTGTAACCTTGCCGACTTCAACTTGACGTTTAGTTACAGTGGAACTGGTCTCATCAATCACCCAAACAAATGTATTGCCGCTGGTTTCATCCGTAAAAACTGAATCAATGGGAATCTCTATACCAACAAATTGTTTGTCCATATCCTTAGGTGGTTTGCCCGAAGCTTTCCCTGCCATACCGGGGAGAATTTTTATGCCTTCAGGCTGATTCATGATCAATGTAACTGGATAGGTCCGTGTTGTTGCCGAGGCTTCGGTGCCAATTTCTTTTATCTGTGCTGGAATTTGTGTGTCAGGAAAGGAGTCAAACACCACTTTGACGTCTTCTACGTGTCGCGCCAGCGAGATTAAACTTTCCGGAATGTTAACTACCATCTCGATAGAGGAGTCATCTAAAATGCGCAGGATGGGTTGTTTTGCTTGTACGTTTTCAAAGTTTTCTACAAATGTGTTAACAACATTTCCATCAAATGGAGCTTTTAGAAATGTATAGGCTAGTTGATCTTGTGCTGAATCAAGGTTTGCTTGAAAAGAATTTATATTTGCACGTGCTGAATCACGTTGTTCACGTTTGCGATCAACTGCAGTTTGACTGGTAGCCCCCGGATCTTGTTTTAAAATATTTAATTCTCGTTTGTACTCACTTTCAGCTCGTACAGAAGATGCTTTAGCATTATCAAGCTTTGCTTTAGCGGATTGCACCGCGACTTCAAAATCTCGCGGGTCGATGCGTGCAACAAGTTCACCTTGTTGGACTTGATCACCGACATTAACAGGAAATTCAATCAACGGCCCAGCTACACGAAAGGCTAAATCAATTTCCTGCGTGGCCTTGGCGCGACCCGGAAAATTCCTTTGTGCAAATTGTCCAGCCCCTGGAATTTGAAATGCTCGTACTGGACGAATTATTTGTTTTTCTTCAGCTTCTTGTTTTGAGCAACTGCTGATTGAAAGAGTAATGATTACAATCAATACCGAATTCAATGCAATATGAATAGGCCGTGTTTTCAAAACTTGTAACATTGATCTTTCCTTTGCATGTTATTGCAACATGTTATGAGTATGTCCTGTCTTGTTTTTTAGTCTAATTATTAACAGCTATGCCTCTAATTATCTGAATGTCACTCTGCTAAGATCTTTCCCCAATCGGTTCTTTCACGCATCGTGTCTTTCATCTCGTCTGACACATAATCTTTATCTTTGCGAATTTGCCATCCACCCCCTAAAGCCCTATACATAGCAATCAGGTTTATTGAAATATCGCCACGCGATCGAGTCCATCGATCTTGTTGATCAACAAGAGATGTCTGCGAGTCAATCACGCGTTGGTAATCCGCAACCCCGTCCCGGTATTGCAGGAGCGAGAGTTCCACTGACCGTTCCGCGGCATTAACACTATCCTGTAAGAATACTTCTCTCTCTTGTTCGCTAAGAAATCCAACCATGGCATCTTCCACTTCGCGTGCCGCGCGTAAAACAGTATCCTGATAATTAACGATTAACTGCTGAAATCGTGCGTCTTGCACGCGCACTTGGTTTTTAATACGTCCGTAATTGAAAATATTCCAGGAAAATGCTGGCCCACCAAAAAACTCTACGCTATCGCCATCGAATAATTCATCTGCACCATCTTTTCCAGTTCGTGTGGAATTAGTACCGCTACTTGATCTTAAGCCTAAAGAACCGAATAAAGAAAAACTTGGATATAAGTCTGCTTTCGCTACACCAATTAATGCGCTTTGTGATGCGGCTTCTAATTCGGCCCTGCGAATATCTGGTCTTCTGCGTAATAATTCTGCTGGAATTCCAACTGCTACTTCAGAGGGTGCGTTGGGAATTTCATTTACACCAACCAAAATATCGCCTAATTCACTGGGAGGCTTTCCTAACAAGGTGCTTAACGCATACCTTGCTTGTCGATCACCGATTATAAGCTGAGGGATTGCAGCTTGTGTATTACGCAGCAATGTTTTGGCTTGTTGCACATCAAGTTCTGTAGTTGCTCCATTTTGAAAGCGTACCTCAGTGATTTTCAGACTACGTTTTTGTAATTCGACATTTCCTTCCGCTAACTGTATTCGTTTTTCAAAGGTACGAATGATGACATAGGCATTTGCAACTTCTGCCAGTAAACTCACTAGGAAATCATCATAATTAGCCATATTCGCTAACAAGCTTGCATCTGCCGATTGAATTCCGCGCCTAAATTTTCCCCAAAAATCCAATTCCCATGCAGCATCAAAGCCTGCATCAAAATCCCAGTAGTTTAAATCACCAAAATTTGTATTGGCCGTATTTTCGCTTATGGTGTTATAGGTAGCGCCGCCTCTTGCTTGTTGCACTTGAGGATATAGATTTCCTTTAGCAATACCCAGCTGCGCGCGGGCTTCAAGCACCCTTAATCCAGCAATTTGAAGGGTTAAATTTTGTTGGTAGGCTGAGGCGATTAAAGAATCAAGAATAGGGTCATTAAAAACAGACCACCATTCTGCTAAGTCATCCGAGTCTGATTTTACTTTTGAATCTCCTATATCAATCCATTCTTTCTCTACTTCAGATTCAGGAGTTTCAAAGTCGGGCCCGAGTGTTGTACACGATGTTAACAACAAAGAAACCAATGCAGATAAAATAATGGTCCTCGAAACCAGAATTACTCTGCCATGCGATACATTAAAACGGAAACATTGCATAAAGCTATAGAGATTTTTATTATTTTAAAAACGTTAAAGTTAAATATTCATTATACATATTGTAACTCTTTATTTTGAGTTCATGCATAACTTAAATCCAATAATTTATAAAGATAAATGCATACAAATTAATATATCTAATTATAACCTTATTTATTATGAGGAAGGTATTTAGTATTTCGCTATTCTTACAAAGCAAGTATAAACTGAGCAGAGTCTGTAAAGTATCCGAATCACGACACATAGAACATGAATTAAAAATGTGAATCCTTTAGTTCGAACTGCAGAGATCCGAATACAAGAAACTCAAGAGGTTTTTGATCTTCATCTCCTGGGGGATTGGGTGATTGAAAATCAACTTCCCGATACCGCATTTGTATTTAAAAAATTAGCAGATAGTAGATCCAAAACAATTGAAATTAATACAAAAAACCTCGGGGAATGGGATAGTGGCTTAATTACCTTTCTAGTTAAGCTTCGAAATTATGCAGATCAAGAAAAGGTCAAAGTAAATTACTCAAGCCTTCCAGAGGGTGCGCAGCGTTTACTAAATCTTGCTTTTGCGGTTGAGGAGCGCGAGGGTGCACGCAAGCAAGTAAAAAAAGTAAATTTATTTACGCGTGCGGGCAAAGGCTTTCTTAATACGCTAGATCGATCTAAGTCACTCCTCACATTCCTGGGTGAGATTACCCTGTCCTTTGGACGTTTCTTTAGAGGTAAAGCAAATTATCAACGTTCCGATCTTTGGGTAACTATTCAAGAAACCGGTGCGGAAGCCTTTCCAATCGTAAGTCTCATTGCTTTTTTAGTAGGCGCAATTCTTGCATTTGTTGGTGCGGTGCAGCTGGTTAAATTTGGTGCAGGAATTTATGTCGCAGATTTAGTTGCCGTTGGGGTGGTGCGCGAGATGGGTGCCATCATGACGGGAATCATTATGGCCGGTCGAACCGGTGCAGCCTTTGCCGCACAACTCGGTACCATGAAAGTCAACGAAGAAATTGATGCGCTGACAACGATGGGCATTGACCCCATCGATTTTTTGGTGCTTCCAAAATTGTTGGCATTAGTTGTAATGCTGCCTTTATTAAGTATCTACGCGAATTTTTTAGGGGTTTTGGGTGGAGCATCCGTGGCATTGGCTATTCTCGATGTAAGCGCATATCAGTATATTGTTCAAACCATATATTCCGTAGATTTGGTGGATTTTGCAGGTGGCTTATTTAAAGCGATTGTATATGGTGTACTTGTCGCGATTGCGGGTTGTCGCTGTGGTGTAAAATGCGGCAATAGTGCCGCGGCTGTGGGGTTGGCAGCTACTGCTGCAGTGGTAAGTGGTATTGTAGCCATTGTCGTTTCTAACGCCATCATGAATGTGATTTATACAACATTAGGAATCTAATATGTCCGAACCACATATCACCGTTGAAAACCTTACCATGGCGTATGGTGACTTTGTTATACAGCGCGATCTTAACTTTACGATCGATCGTGGTGATGTATTCATCATTATGGGGGGTAGTGGTTGTGGTAAAAGTACACTTTTAAAAATTATGATCGGACTGAAAGCACCCACAGTGGGCGATGTGCTTTACGAAGGAAAAAGTTTTTGGAACGCGAGTGATGCAGGGCGAGAGCAAATGAGTCGTAATTTTGGTGTGTTATTTCAAAGTGGAGCTTTATGGAGTTCCATGACCTTGGCAGAAAATATCGCGCTAAGCCTAAAACAATATACAAATTTACCAGCTAAAGAAATTGCCGAGTTATGTTCCCTTAAATTAGCGTTAGTAGGCTTGGCTGGATTTGAAGACTATTATCCTAACGAAATTAGTGGGGGAATGAATAAGCGCGCGGGTTTGGCGCGTGCTATCGCTATGGATCCTGAGATTCTTTTTTTTGATGAACCGTCAGCAGGGCTTGATCCAATCAGTTCTCGCCTATTAGATGATTTGATCCTTGAAATACGTGATAGCTTGGGGGCAACCGTAGTCGTTGTTACACACGAACTTGCTAGCATTTTTGCCATTGCAAATAATTCGGTATTTTTAGATCCCGAAACAAAAACCATGCTTGCAAATGCAGATCCGAAGTATTTACGAGATCATAGTGACAATTTTGTGGTGCGTAATTTTTTACTACGAGGTGAAGCCCAACCACCTGAATTAAATAAGCTGAACAATTAAAAATAAATGAGTAAAAAAGCAAACCCTACGATAATCGGCGCATTTATTATTGGCGCCATTGCATTAATTGTGCTTTCTCTCATTTTAATCGGTGGCGGTAAGATCTTTCGTGATCAACAGGTTTATGTAACCTATTTTGATGGCTCATTAGCCGGATTACGAGCAGGCGCAAATGTAACCTTTCGTGGTGTGCGTGTTGGTCAGGTTCGCGAATTATTTGTGCGTTTTAATGAATCGACCTTAGAATTTGACTCGCCAGTAATTATTGAGTTGGAAGAAGGCGCAATTCGAACCG
>CAJHXG010000072.1_pt1 | contig 40534 bp, 42 predicted proteins | sample 9198481 | NCBI WGS metagenome assembly CAJHXG01 (sample SAMEA7708348, study PRJEB35096) | sediment metagenome | biome: marine neritic benthic zone biome [ENVO:01000025]; feature: sediment [ENVO:00002007]; material: shallow marine sediment [ENVO:03000034] sea grass bed [ENVO_01000059] ... | reverse complement strand
TTGTGTTAGTGGTTGCATTGGTTTGGACAAAAAAAGGCCCTGAAGCCAAGCTACAGGAGTTGCCGCCCCTGAAGGTGGTGCTTTTAGAAGTGCAACGCCAAGACCTATCACCAACTGAATCATTAACTGGACGTTTACAGCCAGTAAGAACCGCGCAACTCAAATTTGAAGTGCAGGGGCGAGTTAAAGAGCGCTTGGTTGAGCCAGGTGTATTTGTAGAGCAGGGCGATGAATTACTAAAACTTGATGCACAAGATTTGCAAGACCAATTCATTCAATCTCAGTCTCAATATGATATCGAGCAGGCAGGCATACGACGTGATCAACGAATGCTTAAGTTGGCTAAACAAAATTTAGAACTGCAAAAAGCCGAAGTACAGCGTTATGAGCAGTTAAATAGTGATTCATTAATATCTGCATCGCAACTTGATGCAGCACGTCAACAAATGTTAACACTAGATTCGCAAGTTTCTGATCTGCAATATAAGGTTACTACTTCAAAAGCCCGAGTTGCACTGAAGGAGTCTGAACGTGATTTAACGCAACGGAATTTAGAGCGCGCGACACTAGCTGCACCTTTTTCAGGTTACGTAAATGAAATTAATGTTGAAGTAGGTGACTATGCCACCGCTACACAAATTGTAGTAATCTTAGTAGATACCAGTTCTTTAGATTTACAACTTGATGTTCGTGGAGAGGTAGTTGCAGCCTTAAAACTTAATCAAGAAATCGATGTAGTTGTTGGTTCAAATACCATTCCTGGAAAATTGATAGCGCTGCAGCCAGATCCAAATATTTCTACCAACACACATGCGATACGCATACGTTTACCTGGCGATCAAGTGCAATCTGGAATGCTGGCGAGTGCAGATTTGCCACTAAGTCAACAAGTTGATGTACTAACAGTGCCAGTGTCTGCAGTATCAACCAATGCTGGTGAAAGTTTTGTATACAGCTATCAGGATGGTGTATTAGATAAACTTCCTGTTGTAGTGAGTAATAGAGTAGGTAGTAAATATATTATTGCGTCTGGTGTAGAAGCAGGTGTGCAAATAGTAGCACGTGATGTTGCTGGACTTAAAGATGGTCAGCGTGTAATTGCTGAAGCTAACTAATTTCCCTGTACTGAAAAAATATAATTTTTAGTCATGGGTATAATTAATTTTTCAATCAAAAATCCTCTTGTAGTAAATCTTTTTTTAATACTCATTGTTGTCTTAGGTGTTATTTCTTGGCGCAGTATGCCGCAAGAAATGTTTCCGGTAGTTGAAATTGATAAGGTACGTATCAGCACTGAATTTGAAGGTGCACCTCCTGAAGAAGTTGAATCGCAAGTAACTATACCTATCGAAGAAGAGTTGGATTTATTATCAGATATTGACGTAGTAACATCAGAGAGCAATGAAGGCATTTCTAAAATTGTTATTGATCTCAAGCCAGACGCAGATGTAGATGAATTCGTTCGCGACTTGCGTGCAACAGTTGAAGCAATAACTGATCTTCCAGAAGAGTCCGAGAGACCAAATATCACGCGCTTGAAAACGCGCTTTCCAGTCATCAGCCTAAGTGTTTATGGGGATGTTTCCACTGGGACGCTGGTGCAAACGGCTAAAGATATTAAAAGTCGTTTACAGCAAATTGATGGAGTTGCCAGCGTAAGTATTGCAGGTGAGCGTGAATGGGAATTGTGGGTTGAAGTTGACCCATTTGTTATGTCTGCACGTAGCGTTTCATTAAACGAAGTCATTTCAGCATTGCGCAATAACCTTAGAGATTTGCCAGGCGGATCACTCAAAGCATCGGAAGGGGATATTTTGCTGAGAGGCAAGGGCGCAGCACCCAATATCGAAGCTACAAAAAAAATAGTTTTACGCAGTGATAATAGTGGAGGCCAGCTTGTATTGGCCGAGGTTGCAGATGTGCAACTAAGACTAGAAGAAACCAAAACGTTAGGGCGTTTCAACAACAAACCGTCTGTTAATCTGACCATTACCAAAACAGCTAAGGCTTCAACAATAGAGGTTTCAAAATTAACTCGTGATCTTGCAGCACAGTTGCAAAAAGAACTCCCAGCTGGAATTAAAGTAGGATTGTTTAGTGATCTATCTATCTATGTAAAAACTCGTTTAGAAACTTTAAAGTCTTCAGGCGCAGTGGGGTTAGCACTGGTCTTATTGTCACTATATTTATTCCTAAATTTTAGGGTTGCTGCGATAACGGCAATGGGAATACCAGTTTCGTTCTTGGTTGCTGTTATCATTATTTATTACCTTGGCTACACCATTAATATGGTTTCAATGTTTGCGTTCTTGATTGCACTGGGAATGATCGTGGATGATGCCATCATCGTTACCGAAAATTCTTATCGTCATATGGAAAATGGCATGCAGGCAGTTGCAGCTGCACAGCGTGGTGCGAAGGAAGTATTTTGGCCAGTAATGGCTTCTACCTGTACTACAGTTGCTGCGTTCTTACCAATGTTTGGCGTATCAGGAACATTGGGTTTATTTATTCAAGTGATTCCGGTTGTGGTTACCGCATCACTGGTTGGTTCATTGTTAGAAGCCTTTATTGTTTTGCCTTCGCATTCGGCTGAAATGTTGCGCTTAGCCAAGAAAAAGAAGCGCAATAGAATTAATTGGAATAAATGGTTAGAGAAATATATTTCTGTTGTGAAATATGCGCTGCGAAATCGCTACTTTATATCTGCGGTAACTATTGGCGTATTAAGTGTTGTGCTGGTTTTTGCAAAAATACATATGCCATACAATCAATTCGGCGATGTTGAGATTGGACAGTTCCTGGTAAATATAGAAGCACCAAATACGTATAGCATTGAGGATACCACCGAACTTGCAATTGAGATTGAAAAGCGATTCGATGGAATTTTTCAAGAAAACGAGCTGGATACATTACTAACTAATGTTGGTGTGACGCTAATCGATTTCAATCGTTTAAAGCTTGGTAGTAACTATATTCAGTTTGTGGTGGATCTAAAAAAACCAAAACCAAAAGGCGTTGTCGAAAAATTTGTTAGTCCTCTGGTGAATATGCGTTTTACAGCGCAAGGCGTAAGAGAGCGTAGTACCGAAACAATATTAAATGAGGTCAGAGGAAGTGTTGCAACGATACCTGGTATCCAGCGCTTTTCTATCTTACGTCCACAAGGGGGTCCTGCAGGTTCGGACATAGAAGTAGGTATTGTTGGTAAAGACACTGAAAAATTACTGAGTTTGTCGGGTGAAGTAGTAACGTTTTTACGTCGCGTACCTGGAGTGAGAGATGTGCGCCAAGATTTAGAGCCCGGCAAGCTTGAATATCAATACACCATTAATGCACGTGGGCGAGAGTTGGGTCTTACGCAAACCCAAATTGCAGATGCAGTTCGTACCGGCTATTTAGGCTTAGAAGTGATGCAAGTGAATTGGAAAGAAGACCGTTATCCTGTGCGAGTAATTTATCCAGATTCGATTCGTAAAGATGGCGCAGGCTTAAATCGATTACCAATTACTCTAGATAGTGGGGGCACAGTTTATTTAGGTGAAGTTGCTAATATTGAACTAGGTCGTGGTTTGGGTGCAGTGCAGCGGCGAGACTCAAAACGTTTGTCATTAATTACTGCTGAAGTAGATAAGGATGCCATTACACCACTTGAGGTAACAGCACTTTTAGAAGAAGAATTTAAAACCTTAAGTGACGATAACTTTGGCTACTCATTGTTGTTTTTAGGCGAGAAAAAAGAAGCTCAGGATTCGTTTAATGATATTGGGAAAATGTTGATTATTGCCTTAGCCATAATCTTTTTTATCTTGGCTGCATTATTTAAATCATTGCTCGATCCATTTGTAATCATGTTCGCGATACCTTTTGCGATTGTGGGTGTGATTGTTGGCCATATTCTATTTGGTTATAACTTGCAGTTTTTATCCATGATAGGTTTTCTTGCATTGACGGGTATTGTAGTAAACGACTCATTAATACTGATTGATTTTGCTAAAAAGAAAATGGCTGATGGAGCAGATTGTTTTGATGCACTGGTTGAAGCAGGGCGTGTGCGAATTCGCCCTATTTTATTAACTACAGTAACCACCTTTCTCGGTATCTCGCCGTTAATATTTTTCGCTAGTGGTCAAACTGCATTTCTTTCACCCATGGCAGTAAGCTTAGGTTTTGGCTTAATTTTTGCAACCGTATTAATACTGGTTGTGCTGCCGTGTTTTTATATGATTGCGGATGATTTGCGTAATTATACTTCTGCAAAAATTAGATCTATGAAGGAAAGTCCTGCATAGAAACTTTTAGATTTAGATGTATTGATTTTGGTAATACATAGTACTAGCCCTTTCAGCAGTTATGTTGGTTGAAAAAACCTGCTATAGTCATTATTCAATCTAAGGTGCACATTGGTCTGCATCCTTGTTCAAAGCGGTAATCGTCCCGATTCACCTCAATAAAACTAAAATAAACACAAAAAAGTTTTCGCCTAGACCATTCCAAGCTATATGCATTGGATGGGCCGATCTCTGGAGATAGTACAAAAATGTCATTTGAATCACTCGGTTTAAGAACCGAGTTACTCCGTGCTGCGTCTGAAAAAGGCTACAGCACACCTACACCCATACAAACTCAAGCCATTCCGCCTATTTTGGATGGGCGAGATCTCATGGGTGGTGCGCAAACCGGTACAGGGAAAACCGCTGGTTTTACATTGCCGATGTTACAAAGACTTATGGAAAGTAAACAAAAAAAAGGTCGTCGCGAAATTCGCACTTTAGTGCTAACGCCAACGCGTGAACTGGCTGCACAAGTTACAGAAAGTGTGCGTATGTATGGTAAATATTTGCCGCTTCGATCTACTGCAGTATTTGGTGGTGTAAGCATCAACCCACAAATTAAAAAACTTCGTGATGGTGTAGATATTCTGGTGGCAACACCAGGCAGACTGTTAGATCACGTGTGTCAAACTACAATTGATCTTTCCAGAGTAGAAATTCTGGTGTTGGATGAAGCAGATCGTATGTTAGACATGGGTTTTATTCATGATATTCGCAAAGTTATGAAGCTGTTACCAAAGAAAAAACAGACCTTGTTGTTCTCGGCCACGTTTTCGAACGATATTAAACGGCTAGCTGACAACTTACTCCACAAGCCTGAGCTGATTGAAGTTGCACAACGTAATACTGCGGCTGAACGAGTCACACAAGTGGTACATCCGGTTGATAGTAAGAAAAAACGTAAATTACTTTCTCTGCTGATTGGATCTGGAAAGTGGAAACAGGTTTTAGTGTTTGCACGTACAAAACGTAATTGTGATCGTCTTGCGTTAGCATTAATTAAGGATGGTCTAAATGCTGCAGCCATTCATGGTGGTAAAAGCCAAGGTGCACGTACTAAAGCATTAGCAAATTTTAAATCCGGAAAGGCGAGAATATTGGTTGCAACCGATATTGCAGCACGCGGTTTGGATATTAGCCAACTACCGCACGTAGTGAATTACGAATTACCTCATGTGCCAGAAGACTATATACATCGTATTGGCCGAACTGGGCGTGCGGGCCATGAAGGTGAGGCGGTATCATTAGTATGCATAGATGAAGCGAAGTTACTAAAAGACATTGAACGCCTTATTAAGATTGAGATTCCTAAAGTAGTAATTGAAAATTTTGAGCCCGATCCAACCATCAAAGCACAACCGATTACTATGGGTAGAAATCAACAGCGGCAAGGTATAAAAAATTCTCCAAGAAACAAACAGTCTAGTTCTAGGAAAAAACAGCGACCACCGTCATCGTCTCCATATAAGGGTCGCCCAAACAATCAAGGACGAACAGGAAATCGCGCCCGCCAGCAGTGCTCGCACGCTTAACTAATCAATCGATATAAATGCCTGCTGTTATTGTTGTGGGCATTTCATTACAGCAATATAAATTTATGATCGAGTTAGTTGGTTTCAAGAATTTGAATTTTTGCATATGAATTCTCTATTTACGTTCAATAATCTAAAGATCACATAACTAATTTATCGCTTTTATTTAGTGCGGACTAAATTATTTTAGTGCATAAATTTATTTGTATAGTGAATATAGTGCATAAATAGCCGCATACATCCTCGCCTCATCAGTTTCTAGTTTCTGGCATGAATTCTGCTCTATATAACTTATCCATCCTTTATTCCTAAATTTAATAAAGGTTGATTAAAGAATTATATATAGGAGTTCAGCAGGAATGATCGAAACGTTAATTGAGGTTGATTTTAATAAAACCCCCGAAGAGCAAGCTGATGTACTACACAATCGTTGGCATCCGGATATTCCATTTTCGCGAACTGTTAAACCTGGCGATGAATTTCGAGTTGAGTGTATAGACTGGACTGGTCAGCAAATTGATAATAATGATAATGCGAATGATGTGCGTGATGTTGATTTAACTAAAGTTCATTATTTAAGTGGCCCTATAAAAGTTGAAGGTGCGAAGCCTGGCGACTTATTAGTTGTAGATATATTAGATGTTGGTGTTTTGCCTGAATCAGCTTGGGGATTTACGGGATTCTTTGCGCGTGAAAACGGTGGAGGCTTCTTAACAGAGCATTATCCTGAAGCACGAAAAGCCTGTTGGGACTTTAGCGGCGTGTGGGCATCGAGCCGCCATATTCCTCAAGTTAAATTTCCGGGCACCATGCATCCTGGGTTAATCGGTTGCTTACCTTCTGCTGAGTTATTAGCCGAGTGGAACGCTCGAGAAACTGAATTAGTAAATACTGACCCTGATCGAGTGCCACCATTGGCTGCATTACCCTATGCGGACACTGCAGTGATGGGTTCACTGGAAGGCACAGCACGAGATAAAGCTGCTGCAGAAGCAGCGCGTACCGTGCCGCCAAGAGAGCATGGAGGAAACTGTGATATTAAAAACCTATCTCGTGGTTCTACTGTTTATTTTCCTGTTTATGTAGATGGTGCCGGCTTATCAATGGGTGATATTCACTTTTCGCAAGGTGATGGCGAAATTACTTTTTGTGGTGCGATTGAGATGGCGGGTTATTTAGATATCAAAGTGAATATCATTAAAGGTGGTATGGAGAAATATGCTGTTGTTAATCCAATATTCAAGCCAAGTAAAATAGATCCAAATTATTCTGACTACTTAATATTTGAAGGCATTTCAGTTGATGAAGATGGTAAACAATATTATTTAGATCCTCATGTAGCGTATCGACGAGCATGTTTGAATGCGATTGAGTATATGAAGAAATTTGGTTTCACTGGTGCACAGGGTTATGCAATTTTGGGTACTGCGCCTGTAGAAGGTCATATCAGTGGTGTAGTGGATATTCCTAATGCTTGTTCAACCTTGTGGCTGCCTACCGGAATATTTGATTTTGATATTAATATCACTCCAGAAGGGCCTACAAAGTGTGTAACTGGCGATGAAGATCTAGCATTTACTTCTTAGGAATCCTTTATGCCTATTTATTCCTATCAATGTTCAGCACATGGTGAATTTGTGCAATTAAAAACAGTAAGTAGCCGAAATGACGCTACTTACTGTCCTGAATGTAACAGGCTCGCTATTCGAGGCATTACCGCGCCAAATTTAAGTTTAATGTCAGATTTTAACCGCAAGGCTTGGCAGCGAAATGAGATAAGTATGCATGAACCTAGACGAATTTCTAGAAAGCATACGTGCACGCACGATCATAGTAATTCGATTGAACATGCCCCGTTGAAGGCTGCGCAAAAAAATACTCGTCCTTGGATGTTAGGGCACTAAATGTATTTAGTTATGTATGCGTAGCTATAAACAGGCACATCATAATCCAAATCGCATTCCCTATGGATGGCGTATAGCATCATCTGGCCATCATATGGTGGATAGTGTTGCGCGTAATATTATAATGAAAATTGTTGCTATGAGAAACGATGGTCTTACTTTTCAAAAAATCAAAGATACGTTAGAAAATCAAAACCTTCCTAGCCCAAGAAATGGTTTGTGGCACTGTGCAACCATTAAAAAAATATTTGAAGTAAATTCAAAATTTATTCCTCGCATTAGTCGTTAAACATCCTAAAGCTTATTTTTTGTTTGCTGTTTTTATGCGCATACGTATTCTTATGCGTAAAATTTAATAATATCTATAATTAAAAGAATTATTTTTGTGCATAAATATTTTGTTTAGTGCATAAATATTTAATGAATAAATAATATTTTTAAAAACACATGCGTAATATAGATAATAAAATATTGGCATTGTTATTGCATATGTCATAACTGAGTCGATAATTTATTTACATTACGAGGTGAACAGTGAAATTATATTTTATAAAACCAAAGCTATTTAATTATTATATTTTCATACTCTTATTATTTTCTTTTACCCAAGTATTCGCATCTACAACGGATTATCCAACTGCAGAAGTAAACACAACTGGTTTAGCGGTTACGGATACTGAAGTCACGGTAGGTATTTTGCATTCTATAACAGGCACAATGGCTATTAGTGAATCGGGTTCAGTAGAGGCAGAAAAACTTGCGATTAAGCAAATTAACGAGTCAGGCGGTGTGCTTGGAAGACAAATTAAAGTTATCCAAGAGGATGGTGCAAGTGATTGGCCCACGTTTGCTGAAAAAGCGAAGAAGCTGCTGGTAAAAGACAAGGTGGCAGCTGTGATGGGTTGTTGGACTTCTGCTTCAAGAAAGGCAGTGTTACCTGTTTTTGAAAAAGAAAATGGCATGCTTTACTACCCAACCTTTTATGAAGGTTTGGAGCAATCTAAAAATGTAATCTACACCGGACAAGAAGCTACTCAGCAAATTATTGCTGGTTTGGATTGGGTCGCAAAAGAGAAAGAAGCAAAGACATATTACTTAATCGGTTCAGATTATATTTGGCCGCGCACTTCCAACAAAATTGCACGCAAACACATTGAAAATGTTTTGGGTGGAAAAGTTGTAGGAGAAGAATACTACCCGTTAGGCCACACCAACTTTGGGTCTTTAATTAATAAAATTAAGCTAAAGAAGCCAGATGTAATTTATAGCATCGTAGTAGGTGGTAGTAATGTTTCTTGGTACAAGCAATTAAAAGCCGCTGGCATTACTTCAGACAAATGGACCTTGTTAACAATTTCGGTTACTGAAGATGAAATGTTAGGCATTGGTGGTGAGAACGTTGAAGGATTTTACGCAGCCATGAAGTACTTTCAAGCCTTAGATAATCCTAACAATGCTGAATTTGTAAAAGAGTTTAAGGAAATGTGGGGTGAAGACAGTGTGATTGGTGATGTTACGCAAGCTGCCTATCTTGGCCCTTGGTTATGGAAAATGGCTGTCGAAAAAGCTGGCAGTTTTGATATAGACAAAATTGCAGAAGCATCTAGCAACATTGAATTTGATAAAGCTCCAGAAGGATATGTACGCATTCATGAGGATAACCACCATCTTTGGAGTAAGACTAGGATTGGTGTAGCACGTAAGGATGGTCAGTTTGATGTGATTTGGGAATCAGAATTGATCGAACCTGATCCGTTCCCAGAAGGCTATCAGTAAATACCTAAGTCTTTTTAACTAGAGAGGGGTTTTGTAAGAACCTCCTGGCTTGCAAAGTCTCCTCTCACTTTAAGTAAGAACTCATAACAAACTCAGTTTAAAGGAAGTCGTATGTTTGAGGGTTATACAGCATCTGAAGTTGGCTCAATATTTGCCATGCAAGGATTCTCTGGGTTGAGTTTGTTTTGTGTTTTTTTATTAATGGCACTAGGACTTGCCATTATTTTTGGGCAAATGGGTGTAATTAATATGGCACACGGTGAGTTCTTAACCATCGGTGCGTATACAACATTCTTTATTTCATCGTTAACTGAAAAATATATTCCGGGATTTATGGATTATTATTTTCTGTTGGCCATTATCGTTGCGTTCGTTATAGCCTTTTTTGTTGGCTACATTGTTGAGTTTTCATTAATTCGTTTTTTATATAAACGCCCGTTAGATACTTTGCTAGCAACGTGGGGGCTGAGCTTAATCATGCAGCAAACTTTTCGTTCGTCTTTTGGTGCAAGAGAAGTAAGCCCAACTTTGCCTGACTGGCTTTTAGGTTCTGTGCAACTTACGGATACTATTGAAATTCCAATTAATGGGTTATTGGTGGTTGGTGTAACGGCGATATTGACTGGAATTGTTTTCTATTTGGTATTTCGTTCGCGCTGGGGTTTGAAAGTACGCGCAACGACACAAAATCGTGTTATGGGCGGGGCTGCCGGTATCAATACCAGTAAAGTGGATCGTTATACATTTGCACTGGGTTGCGGAATTGCGGGTGTTGCTGGTGCCGTGTTTACAACAATTGCTTCAACTGGACCGACAAGTGGTTCGCTTTACATTGTTGATACATTTTTAGTGGTTGTGTTTGGTGGTGCAGCAAGTTTGCTAGGAACAATTGCATCAGCGTTTTCGATTGCACAAGCACAGTCCATTTTAGAATTCTTCTTATCAGGCTCAATGGCGAAAGTAATTACATTGCTAACAGTAATTGTGATTTTGATGTTACGGCCTGAAGGTTTGTTCACCATTAAAGTTCGAAAATAAGGAATATAAAATGGCTTTAAGTGTTACTCAAAGATTTTTTGGGACTAAAACTGATTTAGTCGGTTTATTGATATTAGTCGCATTGGTTGCAGTGGTTTTGCCATTATTTTTAGATATTTTCCGACTCAATTTAGTTGGGAAATATCTTACTTATGCTTTTGTAGCGTTAGGGTTAGTCATGTGTTGGGGCTATGGAGGCATATTAAGTTTAGGCCAAGGAATTTTCTTTGGTTTGGGTGGCTATTGTATGGCAATGTTCCTGAAGCTTGAGGCATCAGACCCTGAAACGACTGCAATTCAATCTACACCAGGCATCCCTGATTTTATGGACTGGAATCAGCTAACGGAATTACCTTGGTTTTGGGTGCCGTTTGAAAGTCTCACTTTTGCATTGATTGCTATATTCGTTATACCTGCATTTTTTGCATTCATCATTGGTGTTGCGATGTTTAAACGTCGTGTTACAGGTGTGTATTTTGCAATTATCACACAAGCCATTGCAGCCATTTTAACGATTCTTATTATTGGGCAACAAGGATTGATTGGAGGTGTAAATGGTATTACAGATTTACGAACACTGCTTGGTTGGGATATTAGAACCGATTCTGCAAAATATATTCTTTACTATGTGAACATAGCACTACTAGTAATTTGTATTTTGATAGGACGTTATATACTTTCGGGACGGGTAGGAAAAATTCTGCTCGCCTTAAAAGATAAAGAAGATCGAGTACGTTTTTCTGGCTACGACGTTTCCAGTTACAAGATTTTCATCTTCTGTCTCGCAGCTACTTTCTCTGCAATAGGTGGTGCGATGTTTACACTTCAGGTTGGTTTTATGTCGCCGTCATTCGTTGGCATTGTACCATCAATTGAAATGGTAATTTATGCCGCAGTAGGTGGGCGTATGTCCTTGATTGGTGCGATATATGGAACGTTATTAGTCAACTATGGGAAAACAGTTTTCTCTGAAAGCTTTCCTGAACTGTGGTTGTTCTTAATGGGTGCGTTATTTATAGGTGTAGTAGTGTTTTTTCCAAATGGTCTTGCAGGCATATTTACACAACTAAAAGAAAAGTTTAGTAAAAAAACTACTATATACAAAGACAAAGAGTCGCCAGAGCTTGTTGATGAAATTGATTCTAAGTCAGAGTCAGAAGTATCTCATGATGTGTATGATTCAGATATGAATGACAAAGATCCTGGTAATACGCAACCAGCAAACATATAACCAAGAAGATAATAAGGTGATACATGTTAGGCAATAATTCAGATTTTTTATTATCCATCGAAGACCTAACGGTATCGTTTGATGGTTTCAAGGCTGTAGATGATGTCAATATGTATATTGATACGGGCGAATTACGTGTCGTAATTGGTCCTAACGGTGCTGGCAAAACAACGTTATTAGACTTAATTTGTGGTAAGACCGCTGCTAGTAGTGGTTCGATAAAATTCAATAATAAAGAACTTCGAGGTTTGGCTGAGCATAAAATTGTTGAATTAGGCGTAGGTAGAAAATTTCAGACGCCATCAATATATGAAAACTTAACTGTATATGAAAACTTAGAGGTTTCATACCCTAGTGGCCATAAAGTGTTGTCTGCATTATTTTTTAAGGCTACCGATAAAGTTGATAGTGAAATTAATCGAATCGCGCAAGAAATTTACCTTGAGGACTCACTGGAGATGGAAGCTTCTCTTCTTAGTCATGGACAAAAGCAATGGTTAGAGATTGGCATGTTGCTTATACAAGATCCTGAGCTATTGATGCTAGATGAGCCGGTTGCGGGCATGAGTGTTAAAGAGCGCGAACAGACAGCAGATCTTCTTAAGCGTATTAGTAAAGACCGCAGCGTTATTGTAATTGAGCATGATATGGATTTCGTCGAAAAAATTGCCAGTAAGGTAACAGTACTACATCAAGGAAGAGTGTTGGCAGAAGGGAATATGGAGGAAGTGCAAAAAAATGAAAAGGTCATTGAGGTTTATCTTGGTCATTAAGGGGTACACCTAAGTTCGTTCTGCTTAAAGTTTTAAATATATTGGAGAAAGCTACTAATGTTAGAAGTTAATGATTTGGACGTTGCTTACGGACAAAGTAATGTCATCAGAAATATGAGTTTATCTACAGGCAATAGTGAAACGCTTGCGATTATGGGTCGAAACGGTATGGGTAAAACTACACTTTTTAAGTCGCTAATCGGAATCTTACCTACAAATAAAGGTATTATTAAAGTCGACGGCAAAGATGTAACGCAATTTCATCCACATCAGCGGGTGGAAAGTGGCATAGCATATGTACCTCAAGGTCGCATGATATTTCCTACACTTAGCGTAAAAGAGAATATTGAAACCGGTATGGAATCCGTGAAGTCAAAGAAAATCCCTGATGATATCTATGCTCTATTTCCTGTGCTGCATGAAATGCGCAATCGAAAGGGCGGAAACTTGTCCGGCGGGCAACAACAACAACTGGCAATTGCCAGAGCGCTAGTATCAAATCCTAAAGTGCTTTTATTGGACGAACCGACGGAGGGTATTCAACCTTCGATTATTAAAGATATCGCTAGGATCCTAAACGAGATTAGTAAACTTAGACAAATTACGATTATCGTGTCTGAGCAAGTGCTGCATTTTGCTCTGGAGATTGCAGATCGCATTTTGGTAATTGACAGGGGTCAGTTTATCTATGAAGGCAGCCGGGAAGAAGTTGATACTGATAAAATAAGCAGCTATTTATCGGTATGATGTATTTTTGATCTAGATAAAGCTTATAACAATAAAAGGACTTATTGAATAATTATGATATCTTCTATCGGGCCTAGCGTGCTTTTTCAGAACGCGATGATTTTTTCTTTGATTATGTCTGTATCAATTATGTCCATTAAAAAGCTTGTGAAAATATTAATCTAATAGAAAAAGCATTTAGAATAGTATTAAATTATTCAATGTTGGTAATGTAAGGGTGGGTAAATAGGCTCAATAAACATTTAAATAAACATATATAAGTCACCCAAACACTTCTCTGTATAAACCAGCATGAAAAACTTTTCGTGCATCCATATTAGTTTTCAGACCTGTTGAAAATTTTTCTTGATTCGCTTGGTTGTCTAGATAGGGAAGAAGAGCGTCTTCAATTAATTGTGAATGTTCTACATCTAGTTCAACATGTCCGATAAACAATTCTAAGTCATGATCCTTGATACCCGGGATCTTTCTTAAGCCTTTTAATAATAGTTGATAGTATTTTGGAATAGGGTGCTCACTAGCAATGCCTACTGCTGCTACTGCTGCTAGCCAGTTCTCACTTTGTGTGAGTCGCATCATTGTGTTTATGTACATTTGTAATTCTGGAATGATTTGTTGTTTGTCAATCTCTTCCTGTTTAAATTCAAGTGCATGCATGAATTTTCGATATTGTTCCATATGAGAAAACTCTATTTTCCCTAAGCCATATTCGTCATGAAGAATTTCTGACAAGGCGAATTGAATATTTTCATCAGGAGTAATTCCAAGTGTATTGGCTTGGTACAACCTTGTTCGTAGTATGTGCGGATAATATAAGCGCGCAAATATTTTCGCTTTAGTACGGCTAAATGTATTTAGTGAAGACATAGTAGTAATAAATGCATCACTAAAAAAAGAATGGTTTAGCAGTTTGTTTTTTTCTAGTTTTAAAAATTCAGGTCCATTCAAAGTTGCTTTCCTTTTGAAATATATAAGTATGACAATACCTATCTGTTTCTTTGGCTGTAAGTGCCTTAATGGAGTATGTGTAGAATACTTATTCGGGTTATTACATATTCAAAAAAAACGCCGAATAAAAATTCGGCGTTTTTTGGAAAATAAAATTATTAAGAATTAAAGTAACGGTGCAATCACCAAGCTTACAATTGCCATTACGTTAATCAAAATGTTCATTGATGGGCCAGAGGTGTCTTTGAATGGATCACCTACTGTGTCACCTACAACAACAGCTGTATGTGTATCCGAGCCTTTACCACCAAGGTTGCCTTTTTCTACATACTTTTTAGCGTTGTCCCATGCACCGCCGGCGTTAGCCATCATTAAGGCCATTAATACACAAACGAGTAATGCACCGCCTAGCATGCCGCCGAGGGTTTCAGCGCCAAAACCAAAACCGACTACTACCGGCGCAATTACCGCTAACAAGCCAGGTGGGATCATGCGTTTTAGTGCTGCAGTGGTTGCAATGTCTACACAACGAACCGTATCCGGTTTTGCGGTGCCTTCTAACAGACCTGGAATTTCTTTGAATTGACGACGTATTTCTTTAATCATGTCAAAGGCTGCATCGCCTACTGCGGTCATGGTCATCGAGGCGACGATGAAAGGGAAGATGCCGCCAATAAAGAGACCAATTAAAACATTTGGATTACTTAAATCGAGAATAATTTTACCGCTGCCATGCGCACTTATTTCTGCAAGAAAGGCGGTGATGATGGCAAGTGCAGCGAGTGCTGCAGCACCAATTGCAAAACCTTTGCCGATTGCTGCAGTAGTGTTGCCGACTTCATCAAGTCCATCGGTAATTTTTCGAACATCTTCGCCGAGCTCAGCCATTTCTGCAATACCGCCTGCATTATCTGCAACTGGACCGTATGCATCAATCGCCATGGTAATGCCTACTGTAGCTAACATGCCTACTGCTGCAATACCCACACCATATAGATCAGCAAATTGATTCGCGAAGAAAATTATCGCGGCAATGGATAACACCGGAACAACCACGGATTGCATACCGGTTGCTAATCCAGAAATCATTACGGTCGCTGGACCGGTTTCGCCATCCTTAGCAATTTTTCTTACTGGTGGGCCACCAGTGTAATACTCGGTTACGAGTCCAATGACGATTCCACCTACTGCGCCAGCAAGTACCGCAACCCATACACCATTGTTTACGCCAAGTGCTTTAATTACAAAATAAGCGGCGATGATGAAGAACACGGCGGCTGAGAAAGTGCCGATTCGTAATGCCGTAGCGGGTGCTTTTGCAGCAAATACTTTGACTAGAATGATGCCTAGGATAGAACAAATAATTCCTACAGATGCGAGGCATAGTGGCAAAAACATCAGAGTTTGTTTTGCACCAAGATGTTCAATGACAGCAGGGCCAAGTGTTGCTGCAATCGCGATGGTGGCAATAATTGATCCGCAATATGATTCAAAAATATCGGAACCCATTCCCGCAACATCACCGACATTATCACCAACGTTATCGGCAATTACACCCGGGTTACGTGGATCATCTTCCGGGATGCCAGCTTCAATTTTTCCTACTAAGTCTGCACCAACATCTGCACTCTTAGTGAAGATACCACCACCTACACGGGAAAATAATGCTACTGTGGATGCACCCATGCCGAAACCGTGAATTACATTCGCAGTTGCAGGATCACGACCATACATTAAATAGAGCACGCCTAGACCGAGTAAGCCCATGGCGGCAACGGTGAGACCCATGATGGAGCCACCAAAGAAGGCAACATTGAGTGCAGCACCAGCACCTTTTTCACTTGCTGCAGTAGTGGTGCGTACGTTTGCGCGGGTGGCGGTGTACATTCCGATATAACCCGCTCCGGATGAACACAAAGCACCAATAATAAACGCGATGGCAGTTCTAGAGCCTAGATCTGAGATCCAGATGGCTGCTACTACGAAAGCTGCGAAAGTAAACAATATAGAATATTCACGACGCATAAAGGTCATAGCACCTTTATGAATTTCATCACCAATCTCAACGACTTTGCCGCTGCCTGCTGAATAACTCAAAATAATTCGATAGATAATAAAGGCAACTACTAAGCCTATTCCTCCGAGAATGACGGGTATCTGGTCAATAGTCATAAATCTTTCTCCCTAAAAATCGCTTGTTATTTATGTCTTAGATGAGGGTAGTCGAGCTGTTCTCGTCATTATCGACTGGCCGCTGATTATATAAGTAAATTGAGGTCTTTCCACTAATGAATAATCTTATGCAATCAAAAAATACAATTGGTTAAAATACACTATAAAATATGCGTTAGAAATTTATTTGGCATGATTAACGTCTTATATAAGGTGTATTAGCGAATTGGCGTCACGAGATTTTCTTAAAAATCCAAAGCTGGAAGAACGTTTTTTCCGGGCGCGTGTCTATGTGGTTGCGTTTTTAGTTATTTGCAGCATTTTTGTGCTAGGGGCTAGGTTATTTCATCTACAGATAGTCAGCAATGAACACTACGCCACTTTGTCCCAAGAAAATCGAGTTCGTGTGGTACCGATCGCGCCAACACGCGGGTTAATTTTTGACCGTAATTTAAAACTACTGGCTGATAATAAATCTAGCTATCAAATAGAGATCACACCGGTTCAAGTCGACGATCTCCAACAAGTCGTAAAGCAGCTAGCTGAATATATTGAATTAGAAGAGCATCACTTAAAAAAGTTTTTTGAAGATGTAAAACGCAAGCAGTCTTTTGAAGCTATACCGCTAAAATTAAATTTAAACGAAATTGAAGTTGCTAAGTTTTCTGTAAACCGTCATCGTTTCCCTGGAGTCGAAATTACAGCACGTGCAAGTCGCTTTTATCCTTTTTCTGGATTGAATACTCAAGCATTAGGTTATGTGGGTCGAATAAATGCAGATGAAGCGCAAAAGCTTGATAAAAAAATGTACAGTGGCACTACGCATGTAGGAAAAGTGGGCGTAGAAAAATTTTACGAAAACTTATTGCATGGCGAAGTGGGTTATCAGCATGTTGAAATTAATGCGCAAGGACGCAAGTTGCGGGTGCTAGAAAAAGTGCCATCCACACCTGGTGCAGATATAGTTTTATCGATTGATGCACGCTTACAAAAAATTGCGCAAGAAAGTTTAGGAGAACGTAACGGTTCGGTAGTAGCGATGGACCCAGTTACTGGAGAAATTTTAGTATTTGTAAGTACACCGACTTTTGATCCTAATCTTTTTGTAAATGGAATTAGCAGTAAGCAATACTCATTGCTGCGCGATGATGGTGATCGCCCTTTATTTAATCGTGCACTGCGTGGCCAATATCCGCCAGGTTCAACGATTAAACCGATGATGGCACTAGCTGGATTGCATTATGGCGCAACCTGGGCGGGCGAAACTATGTATGCTGGGCCTTATTATATATTACCTGGGCATAAGCGAAAATACCGTGATTGGAAAAAAGGCGGCCACGGTAAAGTTGATATGTATAAAGCTATTATTCAATCGTGTGATGTGTATTTTTACACGCTGGCGACAGAGCTTGGTATCGACAAAATTTCAGAATTTTTAAGCCAATTTAATTTAGGTTCTCGAACTGAATTAGATACGTGGGGAGAAGCAAAAGGTTTGATGCCTTCTGTGCAATGGAAGAAAGCCGTTTATGGTCAGCCTTGGTATCCAGGTGAAACGGTAATTACCGGTATTGGTCAAGGTTATATGTTAGCAACGCCTTTACAACTTGCTGTTGCAACAAGTGCGATTGCAATGCGTGGTCAGGGCGTACGTCCAAGGTTTTTACGTGCAACACGTAGACAAGCTCAAGCAGAAGAGCCTGCGAGTGCAACTGCCATGCCTACTGTAAATGTTGAGAGTGATTTGTATTGGGATCAAGTGATATCTGCGATGGTTGATGTTGCGCATAAACCTAACGGTACAGCCTTTAGAATTGGTAAAGATGCAAAATATAAAATTGCAGGAAAAACAGGTACAGCGCAAGTATTTGGTTTGGCCGAAGATGAAGAATATGAAGAAGAAAATGTGGCTGAAAAATTACGTGATCATGGATTATTTATAGCCTTTGCTCCGGCTGATGATCCAAGAATTTCGATTGCAGTGATTGTTGAAAATGGTGGAAGTGGCAGTAAATCCGCAGCGCCTGTGGCAAGAGTTGTGATGGATCATTTTTTGTTGAGTAAAGAAGAACTTACTGCAACATATGGTCCTAAAAATAAATCGCAGAAAAATAAAGATTCAAATTCACTAGCAAATTCATCGGCCAATATATCGATAAGCAACGCGGTTAATTAGCACATGGCAAGCAGTTACTCCATTAGAGACTCATTAGTTAATTCTCCAATTAGGGAGGAGAGGAATTTATTCAATATTGATCCAACTTTATTTATTTCTTTAGTACTACTTTGTACTATCGGTTTGGCAGTATTATATAGCGCAACCAGTGGTGAAATGGCAGCTATCACAAGGCAATCGATTCGCTTTGCTTTAGGCTTTGCTGCACTGATATTTTTAGCGCAGATACCGGCAAAAGAATTAGCGCGTTGGTCACCGTGGCTATATTTATTAGGTATAGCGTTATTGATGGTGGTGATGATGATTGGCTATAGTGGCAAAGGTGCACAGCGTTGGATCGATCTAGGTATTGTGCGTTTTCAGCCATCAGAATTATTAAAAATTTTCTTGCCGATGATGGTGGCCTGGTACTTCAGCGAAAAACCCATGCCGCCGACTATTCCGCAAATCTTTATTGCACTGATAATTATCGCTATACCTGCCGGATTAGTGTTGGCCCAGCCTGATTTAGGTACTGCCTTATTGATTGCCTTTGCTGGAATTTGTGTAATATTTCTTGCAGGGATCACCTGGCGACTGCTGGCTGTATTTGGTGGTATCGCACTGGCATCCATGCCAGTGTTTTGGTTTTACCTGCATGATTATCAACGCCAACGCATACTTACGATGTTAAATCCTGAAAGTGATCCACTTGGAACTGGTTACCACATAATACAGTCTAAGATTGCAATAGGTTCTGGCGGTGTTTATGGAAAAGGCTGGTTGAATGGAACCCAGTCTCAACTAGACTTTATTCCGGAAAGATCTACTGACTTCATATTTGCAGTTTTTAGCGAAGAATTTGGTTTTCTTGGTGTGGTCTTATTATTATGTGCTTATGGTTTTATTGTTATGCGTGGTTTGACAATTGCAGCACGCGCAAAAAATACCTACTCTAGATTATTAGCAGGAAGTTTAAGCTTGTCGTTTTTTGCTTACTTTTTAGTAAATATCGGAATGGTAAGTGGTTTGCTTCCAGTGGTGGGGGTTCCGTTACCATTAATTAGCTATGGTGGAACTTCGGCCGTTACACTATTAGCTGCATTTGGAATTTTAATGTCCATTCATTCACATCGTAAATTTTTATCTTACTAATTTTATGTATAAGCATTCATTTTTAGTTGCAGCTCTATTTTTTTCTTGTGGTACCCAAAGTTTCGCTAACAACGATTATCTTAGCAGGGTGGAGGTGCAGAAATTTATTGATGAGTTTTCGGTTAAAAATAAGTATTCCAAAGAGTCTTTGGACATACTGTTTAAAAAGGTCACCAGGCAAACACAAGTTTTAGAGGCCATACAACGACCGGCTGAAAAGAAAAAAAATTGGGAAGAATATCAAAAGATTTTCATCACAGATAAACGCATTAAGGAAGGCATGGCATTCTGGACTGAAAATGCTCCTATACTTGCCGCGGCGGAGCGAGAATATGGGGTGCCGCCAGAAATTGTTGTCGCCATAGTTGGTGTGGAAACTTTTTATGGCCGTTATAAGGGAAAGTATCCAGTACTTGATTCACTAGTAACCTTAGGTTTTGATTACCCGCCTCGGCAGAAATTTTTTCGTAGTGAACTAGCGGAATTTTTATTACTTGCGCAGGAAGAAAATTTAGATCCTTTAGCAATTAAAGGTTCTTATGCGGGAGCGATGGGTAAAAGTCAGTTTATATCTAGCAGTTATCGACGTTATGCAGTCGATTTTGATGAAAATGGCAGACGAGATCTCTGGGAAAGTAATGAAGATGTAATTGGTAGTGTGGCAAATTATTTTAAGCATCACGGTTGGAAGGCAAATGAGATAATTACAGTGCCAGCAAAAGTACAAGGCAAGCGTTATAAAGCACTATTAGAAAAAGGTCTTAAACCGGTTGCATCCATTTCTGAGTTGCCTCAATATGATGTTGATGCTGAACATAATGCTGATGCAAAGCAAGCTGTCGCACTTCTTGAGTTTAAGAATAATGACTCAGATGAATATTGGCTAGGATTTAATAATTTTTACGTCATTACTCGTTATAACCATAGTCATATGTATGCCATGGCAGTTTATCAATTGAGCCAGCAAATCAAACAAGACATTAAAGATTACGTTGTTCAAAATTAATTCCATTCAGCATAGCCATCATCTAGCTCTATGGATTTTGGTTTTGTTCTCTTTCACTGCGTGTTCATCATTACGTAAGGAGCCACAAGATGGTCCGCCATCTGTGGTGGATCGCCCCGAGCGGTCGTTACCTGCAGATCAAGTTCCAAGGATTGAACCGCTAAGTAAATATGGAAATCCGAGTTCATATGTTGTGTTCGGAAAAACTTATCACACATTGCCAAGTAGCCAAGGGTTTGTGCAACGAGGAATCGCTTCTTGGTACGGAAAAAAATTTCATGGAAGACTAACCTCGAGTAGAGAACCCTACGATATGTATGCTATGACTGCTGCACATACACAATTACCACTGCCGACATACGTGCAAGTCACTAATTTAAAAAACGGTAAACAAGTAGTCCTACGTGTGAATGACCGTGGGCCATTTCATGGCAATAGGGTAATTGATTTGTCATACACAGCTGCAATGAAGTTGGATATTGTTAAAGAAGGTACAGGTTTGGTAGAAGTGCGTGCATTAGATCCACGTAACTACCGGATCGCGCAAAACCGAATGGTCAATTCAAGTGGCAACTCAAGTGTTAAAGCTGAGTCAGCCACCACAGATGCAGAACCAGAATCCAAAGTGATTGCTGAGCAACAGGCAACTTATGTTGATGATTCAATAATTACAGTATCCGCTAAAGGCCCACAAGTTTATGTGCAAGTAGGTGCATTCGGAGAGCGTGAGAATGCAAATCAATTAAAGAACCAACTTAGCGGTTTAAACTTGGGAGAAGTGACTATTTCTTCAGTTGTTAAAAATGCAAAACAACTACACCGTGTTCGAATTGGCCCATTAGCTACGGTGCGATCTGCGGATGATACGGTTGCTGAGTTAACTGCAATGGGTATGAGTGATCACCGTGTAGTAATTGAATAATAATTAAGGAGCAGGTTTTGGAGATATTGGTGAAATTTAAAGCTAAAAACTTATTGCTAACGACTTTTCTTGCGTTGATGCTTTTAGCAAGTACTTTTATAAATGCGGAATCATTACCCATTCCCGCGCCACCAAGTTTTGATGCTAGTAGTTATGTATTGATGGACTTCGGAAGTGGTGCAGTTTTAGCTGATCACAATTCCAATGAGCGTGTCGACCCTGCAAGTATTACTAAAATTATGACTGCCTATGTAGTGTATAAATCTCTAGAGGCAGGAGATATCACGTTAGAAGATCAAGTAGAAATTAGTGAATACGCATGGCGCAGTATTGGTTCGAGGATGTTTGTTGAGGTTGGCGATAAAATTAAATTAGAGCATTTGATGCTAGGAGTCATTATTCAATCCGGAAATGATGCAAGTATTGCGTTGGCGGAGCATGTAGCAGGAACTGAGCAAGCGTTTGCTGATGTAATGAATGCGCAAGCAAAACGTATCGGTATGAAAGACTCGCATTTTGTTAATGCAACCGGTTTGCCTGATACGGATCATTACACAACAGCATATGATATTGCATTGTTATCTCGCGCAATGATTAGTGAGTTTCCTGAAGAATATAAACGTTATGCTCAAAAAGAATATACCTTCAATGGCATTAAACAATTTAATCGTAATCGCTTGCTGTGGCGTGACAGTGCGGTAGATGGTATTAAAACTGGGCACACTGAGGCTGCGGGTTATTGTTTAGCGGCATCTGCGATAAAAAATGATATGCGTTTGATATCCGCAGTGATGGGTACTGATAGCGACAAGGCACGCACAGTGAACAGCCAGGCATTGCTGAACTATGGTTTTAGATATTATGAGTCACATAAATTATATAAAGCTGGAGAAGTTTTAGCTCAGCAACGTATGTGGAAAGGTGAATCAAAATCCATTCAGCTTGGCTTAGATAAAGATTTATTTGTAACCATTCCCAGAGGAAGGTATGAGGACTTGAAAGCAGATATGGATATAAATGCTGAAATTGTTGCGCCCATTCAACAAGGTGATCAGGTTGGTGTGGTTAAAGTTACCCTCAAGGGAGAAAATTATTTAGAGCAGTCACTGGTTGCTTTGCAATCTAATCCAGAAGGTGGATTATGGCGACGTATTGTCGATTTCTTTGTGAAGTTATTATTTTAAGCTAAACACCCAGTGGCATCTATCCCTGCATTTTTAAATGGTGAATATCTGCCATTAGATGAATGCCGTGTTTCTGTTTTAGATCGCGGTTTTATTTATGGTGATGGTGTCTACGAGCTATTACCTGTCTATAAAAATAATGCATTTTATTTAACACAACATTTAGAGCGCTTACAGCGCAGTATGGGTGAAATTAAAGTTGAAAGTCCATACGATAATTCGGAGTGGCAAGCATTAATTAATAATTTAATTCAGCAGTCAGAACATGATGATCTGGCTATCTATATTCAAATTACACGTGGTGTTGCACCTAGAGACCATGTGTTTCCATCAGCTACACAAGCCACAGTGTTTGCGATGGCTAATCCACTGCCAATAATACCAAGTGAATACTTGGAAAATGGTGTTGAGCTAATAACGAGTAATGATATTCGCTGGCAGCGTTGTGATATTAAAGCAATAAGTTTATTGGCTAATATTCTTGCTAAACAAGAAGCAGCAGAAGCTTCTGCAGTCGAAGCCATTATGATTCGTGATGATTATGCGCTAGAAGGTTCTGCAAGTAACTTATTTTTAGTGCGCGATGAAGTCGTTTATACTCATCCTAAAGATAATTTAATTCTGCCAGGTATAACAAGAGATTTTGTTTTAGAGTTATTAGAAGAACTTGGTATTGAATGTAAACAACAACGAATCCCAAAAGAATGGCTATACTCTGCAGATGAACTATGGATTACAAGCTCAAGTAAAGAGGTGTTAGCGGCGACGAAAATAGATCAAAAAATAGTTGCTGATGGCAAGCCGGGAGAAGTTTGGAGAAAAACCTATAATTTATATCAACAACGAAAGACGTAAAGCACACTACATTTCAATATTATCTATGTCTGACGAAGAATCGCTTTTAGTTTTTCCATGTGAGTTCCCAATTAAGATTATGGGCAAGAATCATCATGGCTTTCATCAAGCAGTAATTGAGATACTCAAGAAACATCTTAATGATTTTGAAGATACTAAGATCAGTGAGGTGGAGAGTAAGCAAAAGAATTATTGCAGTATCACGGTAGTGGTAAATGCTACTAGTAAAGACCAATTGGATGGAATTTACTATGAGCTTACTGCATGTGAATGGGTCATCATGGCGCTATAATGCATGAGCTGCATATACGAAACCTAGGGATGCAAGAATACAGCTCTGTATTCAAAAAAATGCGTGAATTTACTACGCAACGAACTTTAAAAACAGTAGATGAGTTTTGGTGTTTACAGCATCCTGCAGTATTCACTTTGGGTGCCAATGCAGATCAGCAGCATATTCTTAAACAAACCGATATCCCAATTGTACAATCAGATCGTGGCGGACAAGTGACTTATCATGGTCCTGGACAAGTGATTATCTATTTATTAATTGATTTAAGACGTAAATCAATTGGTGTGAAACGCTTGGTTGAGCTTATAGAGCAATCTATAGTTGAGTTGCTAAATGACTATAATATAGTTTCACAGGCTCGCGCTAATGCGCATGGTGTATATGTCGATGAGGCAAAAATTGCATCACTTGGTTTACGCGTGCATAGTGGTTGTAGTTATCACGGTGTTGCACTAAATGTTAGTATGAATATAAGTCCGTTTTCGTTGATTAATCCATGCGGCTTCCCAGGTTTAGCAATCACTCAACTTAAAGATCATGGAGTAACTGAAAGTTTAGAAATGGTTTCTGAAAAATTAACCTTTAAGCTTTGTAAATATCTAGAATATAATTGCAGAAAAATTAATAATTATGACATCTAAAACCCCAAACACTACACAACCAAAATCACATGTAGCTAAGCTTGGTGTTAAACAGAGAGGTCATGAAAAAGTGACTAAGATTCCGGTAGCTTTCAAATTCATGAATGAAATTACTGGTTCACGAATCTCTAAACCTAAATGGCTGCGCGTTAAAGCACCTACCACTGCTAAAGTTAGAGAGTTAAAGAATTTATTGCGCGAACAAAAATTACATACTGTTTGTGAAGAAGCATCTTGTCCAAATTTAGCCGAGTGTTTTAGCAGTGGCACTGCCACCTTTATGATCATGGGTGATGTTTGTACCCGGCGTTGTTCATTTTGCGATGTTGCTCATGGCAGGCCTTTACCTCTAGATGAAAATGAACCTGCTAACTTGGCAGAAACAGTATTAAAACTTGGTTTGCGTTATGTTGTTATAACTTCAGTAGATCGTGATGATTTAAAAGATGGTGGTGCAAACCACTTTGTTGATTGTATTCAGGAAATTAGACAGCAAAATAGTGATATCAAAATTGAGATTCTAGTGCCTGATTTTCGAGGTCGGATTGATAAGGCTCTAAATGTATTTAGCCAGGTACCGGCAGACGTATTTAATCATAATTTAGAAACTGTGCCGCGACTTTACCCGGCTGCGCGACCTGGAGCTGATTACCTACACTCGTTAAAGCTATTAAAGAAACACAAACTGAATATTAAACATGTGCCAACTAAGTCTGGCTTAATGTTGGGTTTGGGTGAAGAAATCAATGAGGTGGTAGAGGTGATGAAAGATTTGCGTGCACATGATGTTGATATGCTCACTTTAGGACAATATTTGCAACCTAGTGCTCATCATCTAGCTGTACAACGCTATCTTGACCCTAAAGAGTTTGTAGCTTTGAAAAATATTGGTAAAGAGCTAGGTTTTGAACATGTCGCCAGCGGTCCATTGGTGCGTTCTTCTTATCATGCAGACCTTCAAGCACAGGATGCATTGGGTTATTCTTAAGCAATGAATTCTGAAACATTACGCACAATTTGCGATATTTTATTACCTCCTTCTGGATTTATTATCCTATTAGCCATAGGTTTGTTTTTTTGGTTAATACGTCTACGTAAAACGGCTGCGTTTTGTATATTTTTAGCTTCGGCGTTGCTTTATTTCGCTAGCACACCATTTATAGCTCATAAACTATTAGACCCTCTGCAATACCAATATGAAGTTCTAAGAGAAGTGCCAGAGGGTACGCAAGCCATTGTTGTTCTGTCTGGTGGACGCATTCCTATAGCGCGTGAATACACAAATCTGGATACTGTAAATGCTACTAGTTTAGAACGTTTGCGATATGCTTCCAGACTTTCAAAAGTTCATCAACTTCCAATCATGGTAGCGGGTGGAAGTGTTAATGATGAAAGACAATCTGATGCTTCATTAATGAAAAAAGTGTTGGAGACGGATTTTGGTGTACAAGTAGAATGGCTTGAAGAAAAAAGTAAAACTACTTTTGAAAACGCAATGTTTACTAAGAAAACCTTAAAAGAAAATTCTGTCAGTAAGGTTTTATTAGTGACTCATGCCTATCATATGCCTAGAGCAGTGTGGTGTTTTGAAGATGTAGGTTTAACACCAATTCCAGCGCCAACTATTTTTTATAAACGTAATACTTCTGCATCTGAGCTGTATGAATATATACCTAATGCTCGTGCACTAAAGCAAACAAGAATCGCAATGCATGAATATTTAGGTAAGTTTTGGTATAAGTATGTTGGTTATTAGAAACTATAATTTATTTACAAGAGTTTAATGTATTTTTGAGACATAGTTTTCAACTTCTGCCAATCGACCATGGGTACCTATATCAAACCACTTACCGGTGAAATATTCTGCACTGACCAGTTCTTGATCGATCGCATTACGTAAGATAGGCGCCAAAGCACGCTTTCCTTTCGTAAATTCTTTAAAAAACTTAGGATGGTATATACCTATGCCACTGAAGGTAAGGATGTTTTCTCCTGTGTTATAAACTTTCCCAAATTCATACGCGAAGTCACCATTTGGATTGTGTGCGGGATTATCAACAAGCACAATGTGAGCGAGCTTATCTAGAGACAAGTTTGCAAAGGAAAGTGAGTGATCGCACCAGATATCAGCATTGAGAACTAAAAATGGTGTATTTCCTAGTAATGGCAGAGCATGGATTATCCCACCTGCAGTTTCCAGCGGTGCTACGCCTTCTTGAGAGTATTCTATTTCTAGATCAAATTGAGAACCATCACCGAGATGTTTTTGTATCATTTCGCCTAGATGTGAGAGATTAACAACCACTTCTTTAAAGCCAGCAGATTTTAAATTTTCTAGATGATACTCAATTAGAGGTTTGCCAGCGATTTCGACTAAAGGTTTGGGAATCTTGTCTGTAATAGGGCGTAGGCGTTCACCTAGACCAGCAGCAAGTAACATGCATTTCATTTCAGTATTAAATATTTACTTTATTATTTATAATTTCAGACAACTTATTCGTTTCTGGATAATTTTTCGTAACCGATTTTATATAACTTAAGGTTCGCGGTATATCTTGTAAATAGCTAGGTTTGTTATCGCGGATATTTAAGCGCGAAAAAATGCCTATAGCTTTAAGGTGCCGTTGTATGCCCATCAAGTCAAACCATTTTATAAATGTTTTTTCTTCAATATTTTCAATTGTTCCACTGTCTATAATTTTTTTATAAAAGCTTATTGCAAATTCGATTACTTTTTCGTTAGGCCATTTAATATAACAATCACGTAATAAAGAAACCAGGTCATAGGTGATAGGGCCAAGTACTGCATCTTGATGGTCAATGATTCCAGGATATTTGCCTTTTATGTGCATGAGATTGCGAGAGTGAAAATCTCGATGCACAAATACTTGTGGCTGTTGTAATGCATTATTTGCAAGGTTTTTAAATGTATCGCTTAAAATTTGATTTTCATCGTTAGTAAGTTGTTGAGAAAGATATTTAGTTAAAAACCATTCTTTAAACAGTTCCATTTCTTTTAATAACAGTTGCTCATCATACAAAGGTAAACTTGTCGCTGGTGTTTGTTGAATAATGCTAAGAGCATTAAGTGCTTTGATGTATAACTCATCGACATTATTTTCATTCAGTATGTTTAACAATAGCTCATCACCTAAATCACTAAGTAGAAAAAAACCAAAATCTAGAGAACTATAGTGGATATGAGGAACAGGTAGGCCTTCTGCTTCAAGTAAATGGGTTACGTTTACAAATTCCTCATTTTTTTCTTTTTTAGGAGGGGAATCTACTGCGATATACAGATAGTCTTTGCTTGCTAGTCGAAAATAGCGTCGAAAACTGGCGTCACCAGAAACTGCAGTCAGTGAATATTTAATATTGCCTAGGGTTTCTTTTATCCACTCGTGCAGTTGGGTGAGGCGAGGGTCTGGGTTCATGCTTATTATTCGGTAGATTGCTTGATTAGTTATTTTGGCTACCAGCCACCGCCACCGCCACCGCCACCGCCACCGCCAGAGGAACCACCTCCGCCACCAAAACCGCTACTGCCAGAAGATGAGCCAGGTGCTTTAGAGGATGATGATATAGCAGAGTTAAGTGAGTTGCCTACAGAGTTTGTGAAAGAATTTAAATTATTGTTATTCCAATTACTGCCACTATACCATGAAGGGTGGTATTCTTTATGTTCACCTCGTGAATTAAATAAATTGGTGAATTGCTCGGCCCATTGATTTTCTACTCCTAGTGCGAGTGCATACGGGAGATAAGTTTCAAATAGTTCAGGTGTTTTTCGAGGTGGGTATTTAAGATTTAAATCTTCTTGCTCAGCAACTTCTAGGTATTTTTTGAAACCTTCAGTTTTATCTAATAGTTTTCTTCCTTCCAGTGTTGGTTTTTTAAGTAAATAATAAAAAATGGTATTAATGATGAATAAAGAAATCAATACCAAGCCGTTCGCAACTCCTATTATTGAGCACAATCCTACTATGGCACCTAGCTCTGCAGTAGTCCAAGCTCCGGCAAATATGGTAGCTACGGGCAGTTCAACAACTTTTCCAATAGTGAATCGTGTCTTAAAAAGGCTCAGCCAGCCTAGCACTAAGAAAGCAGTTATTGGTGTCCAGATAGATAGCCAAAACATGAGGAATAGTGCGGCTCCTTTGTCTTCACCGTTTTTTAAACCAAAGAGAATAAATGCAGCAATAATGACTGAGATAAGAATGCCAATATAAAGAATTTTTCGGTTATAGATAAAGTAACTTTGACTGTATTCATTTTTTAAAGCACTTTTGTGCTTAGATATAGCAGCAGAGATTTTTGCATGGTTAATATTATTTAACTCAATGTAATGTCCAGCATTTCCAAATAAGCTAGAGTGAATAGCTTTTTCTCCAGGTGGTAATCTTAGATCAGTATTTTTTAATTTTTGTAATTTATAAGTTTTACCAACTTCTTCAATCTTCAGATATCCTTTTACAGCAAGATTAAGTAGAGCCGCGGTAAAAGATTTTTTATCGTGTCCCATTTCATTTATGTAGCGCAGTCCACCTGGAGGAAAACCTTTAGGGGGTTGGTAATGAGGTATGATGACACCGGGCCCAGGGTCTTTGCCTAGTTTCCACCAGGCGCTTAAGTAAAAAAAGAATAAACCAAAGAAACCAAGTAAGTTTATTGGATTATCAACGTTAGCTTGCCACCACCAAGTGGCTTTTTGCGTGAAACTTGGTTGGCTTACATGCCCTTTAGGCCAAGCAACTACGATGGTTAAGCCTTCGTTGCTTGCAAGAGTACGATTAGTTGAAAATAAATAATTTCCAGAATAACTAATATCTGTGTAATAACTTTGGCCTTTGCTTCCCATAACTCCTGTATAGGCTTCCAATTTTACCTCGTTTGATTTAATTGAATCCGGCAGCATTACACTGGCTTTAGCATTAAGGATTGGAAAGTCCCAACCATTCCCGGTCACATTCCAGTAAAGCTCATCATGGCGATCAAAGTAACCAAGTTGTTGGTTTGTTTTATATTTAATGGTGTAAGTATGCTCGCCCCGATTCACATATCTATTTTTGTCTCCTACATAGATACGTATTCCATTGCTCATTTTTTTCGTGTGAAAAGACTCAGAATTGCCATTTTTTAGTACTTCAACAATTTCAAATCCCACTTTGATCTTGTTGCCAAGTTTGCCTTTATATTTAGTAGGGAAGTCCCGATATATGCCACGGTTTATTTTATTGTTTTCTGCACGAACTGTAATATTTTCAGTCACAGACATTGATGAGTCTTTATGTATATGAATATGACTATCAAAAGATAAGATTTCTTCAGCTGAGAATGCATGTCCAGCTAAGCAGTGGTGGCTAATTACTAAGACTAAGCATATATAGGTATATTTTGAGAGTGATTTAATCATCTAATTGAAAGTATTCATGATATTTGTAGTTTAAAAATCGAGCAATAACTAAATCAGGGAATGAATCGATGCGTGTATTTATGTTTCGTACTGCGCCGTTGTAATAACGTCGTGCGTATTGAATATCATTTTCTACATTTGAAATATCTTTCTGTAATTCAAGAAAATTTTGGTTTGCTTTGAGCTCAGGATAATCTTCAGCTACTGCGATGAGTTTATGTACTTGAGTTTGTAATTCGCGTTCTACATTTTCTCGTTCTGATATTTTTTCAATAGCTTTAGCTTGAGAGCGTAATGAAGTTACTGATTCTAGTAGGCTGCTTTCATAACTTGCGTACTGTTTAACAGCAGCGATGAGCTTGGGAATCAAATCATGTCTGCGTTTAAGTTGAACGTCGATATCACTCCAAGCCGCAAGCGAGGTATTTCTATCATGTACGAGTTTGTTATAAATCAGCACACCCCAGACCAGTGTAATGGCAACGATAAAGAAAATTACTATTGATGTCATAAGGAGTTATCAAGCGTTATGAATTTCGTAACGCAGTATTATCTTTTTATTATTAAGAACTGCTTTAAAAAAGCCGTACATTAAAAATTCTGCAAGCAGTAAACCACATAGACTAATTATTATTGGGCCAGATTTAGTAACACCCAAGGCTAGAAAAACAACTATAAATGCTATGAGTAACCCACCGACTACATAAAGACCTGCAGTGCAAATTCCCGCAATTAAAGCAAGAGCCTGCGGGGGTAATTCGGAGAACAATTCACCGATAGACTCAATGATGGAATTATTATTTAACTGATGCATATATATCAGTAAGACTGAGCTACTTTGCTGGCAGGCTAGTCTAAAAGTATTGGGCTGTAACCTAATTCTACTAAAGACTGGTTAATTGTATTGATATCATAGCCATATACTACCTTTGGACCGATAACTGACACTGGAACGCCTCTGGCGCGTAGCGCCCAGAAGCCCGCAATACCTGATATGGACTTTTCAATGTCATGTTCTGTATATGGAATGTTATAGGTGTCTAAGTGTATTCGTAAGCTATTGCAGTAAGGACACCAATCTGTTGTGTAAATAACAATGTCTGTTGAATCAGGCTTGGGTTTATGAAAGTAAGCAGCACTACGGTCTATGGCAAGTAATATTATTGCAGTAATTAAAATAGTAAACAGTATCCTATTTTTCATTTGTTAGTTAATGCTTGATAAGCAACATAAGCAATATACAAAAAGACGATAAGATTCAAAACAAAAAATCCTTGTGTTGCATAGCCAGTTTCAACCAAGCGCCAAGCGCCAATTGGTACCACAATGGCTAGTCCTAAGGAGATTACAGCAATACGTTGAGTGTGTCGGTCACTAAAAATGCTGAGGAGGAAAAGTATATGTGCAACGATAATGGTTTTAACTAAAAATTGATCATAGAAATAGAATTGTAAAGCTACTGCAACGATTAAAATTACAGCAACTACTCTTAATGAAATTGTAAGAGGCATCTTAAGCTAGCTTCATAACAATTGCATGGCGAAAACAACCAACCGAATGATCGTTAACCATGCCAATAGCTTGCATATAGGCATAACAGATTGTAGTACCAACAAACTTGAAACCTCTTTTCATTAAATCTTTGCTCATTGCATCAGATTCAGTAGTGCTGACTGGTACTTGTGATGCATTTTTCCAAGAGTTTTGAATCGGTTTGTCGTTTACAAATTGCCAAATATAGTTATTAAAGCTACTGAATTCTTGTTGTGTTTTCAAAAAGGCTTTTGCATTGGTAACTGCTACATTAACTTTAAGCTTATTACGTACAATTGCTGGATTTAAGAGTAGCTTGTCAATTTTTTTTTCGGAGTAACTTGATACTTTTTGAACATCAAAGTTATTAAAGGCTTTTCGGTATCCGTCTCGCTTATTTAAAATCGTTGACCAACTCAAACCAGCTTGTGCCCCTTCTAAAATTAAAAATTCAAATAGCAATTGATCATCATGAAGCGGCACACCCCATTCCTCATCATGATATTTTTTTTCCGCAGGGCTTGCTTTAGCCCAAGTACAACGTTTCATCGATATTTGTTATAAATGCGATGTACCCAGTCTAATTTATCCTCATATTCACTGATAGTGCTATGTAAGGGTTCTGGAAATATTTCTGGCCATTCAATGCCATAGTTTTTAGCTTTGTATAGTGGCGCTAACAAGGAGGCTATCGCAAGATCTGCGCATGTGAAAGAGTTACCAACGAAAAATTCTTTATCTTTGATGTGTGTGTGAGCCTTTTTCAATTGCCTGCGAAAGTCTTTGGTTGATTTGTATAACCGTTGTATCGTCAAGCTTCATTAATTTTCGCATGGTTTGTGATAATTTTGGAAAAATCAACTTTTATATAGAGCTTTCCATACCAGGGGCCATTATTTGTAAAGCAAGTAGTGATGATATCTGGATGATTTAGTAAGGTGTTATAGCAAACACGACGTACATCAGAACCAAGTTCCTCGTCAGCAAACTGCTCCCACTGCAAAGCCTCTGATTTTAAATTCTGATCATTTGAAGTAAGAGAGTTTTCGGGAAAAGCTTGATCCAAATGACTAATAATTTCACTAGATTCGTTAATTACTTTTTTATCATGAACGAGAGTGAGTAAGGAGGAGTTAGAGGTAATTTTATTTGCTTTTTTGGCGTGAAGTCCTGGTAGTAAATTAACCTTTTTATATTCAATATTTTTAAATTCAAGCGCCCAACGTATTTTCTCGCAATAGTGAGAAATAGGAAATTGATATAGCGTTAACATCTTGGTTAATTATTGTGCTCTTCAGATTACTTATAATTGTTATTAGTAATTTGTATGCCTTGTATCAGAGATAAGCCAATAGTTGGTTATTTTAAAAGGTATAATTGCATGTCGAGATAATAAAATAAAAAAACTTACATACCGATATCCACAAAATAATTATATAGGAGGGGCTCATGTCACAAGCCACGGTCAAAACAGCTGTCGATAGCTTGGCTGCTGCAATAACTGATAATCCAAAATCTGCACGATTAAAATATCGTGCCGAAGTAAACTGGGATGGAGATGTGCATTGCACTTCCCAAGTACGTGGTTTACCGCCCGTTCCAGTAGATGAGCCAGAAGCATTTGGCGGTGGTGATGCTGCGCAAAGCCCGGGTGATTTAATACTCACAGCCTTAGGTACCTGTCAAGGAATCATGTATGCTGCACTGGCATCTGCTATGGGCATTGAATTAACTTCGTACAAAGTGAAACTTGAAGGTAACTTAGATTTGCACGGTTTATTTGGCATGGGAACTGATAAAGGTATTCCACCAGGCTTTCAAGACCTATCATATGAATCAATAATCGAAAGTCCAGCTAGCGAAGAAGAGATTAGGCAGTTAGTAGATGCCGTAGAAGCGCAGTGTCCGATCTTAGATACTTTGCAAAGACCCATTAAGGTAACCGGTACCGCAACCATTAATGGTAAGCCGGGTTATATCTCAGCAAAAGCTGCTTAAAGTCCTTAAAAGTAGGAGAGCAGAAGGTCTCTGTTCTTCTACTTAATTGTTTTTATTGTGAAGCTGAATCTGCCGCTTCAGATGAGGTAGATGAATTTGCACTTGATGCGTTATCAGAAGAGCTTTGTGTGTTTGATGAATTTTTTTGTGCTGCAAGCTCGTTTGCACACATAGATGGTCCTGTCATGGTTAGTTGCATTACATTTACTTTCTGGTTTGGGTCTAAGGCGGCATGCCCTCTGTTTACTTTTTCTTGATCTTTTGCAGCTATTGCGTAAAAAAAATTAAACTCATCTTCTGTCAAATCTTTGCTTTTGTTACCCATACATTCGCATAATTCAGGCCCCATCTTGTTGCCTTGATTGTCGATGCAAACTTTTACATACTCTTCTACAGACGCTGCATGTAAACATTGTGAAAATAACACCGCAATCGTAAAAAACACTCTGATTGGTGTGAACATTCCTTTTTCCTGCTTATGATATTAGTAACTAAATATTGTTATTGAACTATACAAAAAAAATCAAGAATTATGCATCCTGTTCTAGTCTACGTAGTCTTATTTTTTACCATAACGATAGGGTTATTATTTGTTTTCGAGCAATATCAACTTGGTTCGATTTACCTATTGCTGATAATATCATCAGTTATCACAGCGCTTATAGGTAAAATCTTGATCAGGATGTTTCCATCTGAAGATCCCATGCAAAAAGAAATAGATAAAGATGATCTTAAAGTGCGTGCAAATCAATACCGACGTGAAATCCAATTTATTTTTAATATTGTGCAGCCCGACCCAAAGCTTCAGCCGAATCCAAAAAGACTAGGAGAGAGTTTGGATGAATGTTTTGACATAGATGCTGAGGTGATGATGGTACGATTAAAACAATATTTTGGTGATTCTTTTAATATTGCAACTAATCAGTCTTTGCCGGATATGGTTGAGGAAATGAAGAAAAACTATAAATCCTGGTCTGAATAAATTTTAACTAACTAGATTTATCAGTATTGTTTTGTAAGTATTTAAATACACCATAAACAACTTGGCTCATTTTTTCGTAATTTAATTTTTCATACGTATCTTCAGGCGTGTGGTAGTTCTTGTTGCGATAAAACGCAGTGTCTGTGATCATTACTGCAGGATAGCCATTATTCCAATAGCTCATGTGATCTGAAAAATCGATACCAGGTATAGATTTAGGCGCATTGATGGAATATGCAGGTAAATCTGTATAAGTATTAATGGCTTGTTTAATTGCGCGCGCGTTATTGGTAAACATCTGGTCAACGACAACAATATAGTTACCTCGATCTGGATAAAGCAAACGCATAATAGAATTAGGAAATTCCTGGGAGCCTTCAACTTCAGAAAAATAACCAATCATTTCCAGTGAAATCATCAATTTAACCTTTACTTTATTAGAAATTAAAGATTGAGCATGCACAGCACTACCCATATTCTCTGTTCTAAAATAGGGTGGTTCTTCTAATGTGTACGCCACTAAAAAGATTTGAGATTGTAAAGATGCTTTGCTAAGTAGTTCCCCAAGTTCGATTAAGCCCGCTACTCCACTTGCATTATCATCAGCTCCTGGAAAATCCACAAATGCATCATAATGTGCGCCAACTACGAACACTTCATCTGATTCGGGGCCATAGAAACCAATCACGTTTTTATATTCATAGTTATTTGCGACATAAGTTTGTAATTCCACCTGGTCTGCACTCTGAGAAAATGCATTTTCAATATAGTTTGCAGCCTTGTTTAGGTTCAGAGTATTTTCATGATCCCGAGGTAAGCATGTTTCGCTTAAGAACTGCACATGTGCACTTAGTGCTTCAGGGGAAACTGTATGTTCAGGATTGTAAGAGCTATTTGTTGGCAGACTTGGTCTGGTAATGGCTACGCAGCCTAATAGAATGCATATTGCTAAAAAAACTAGAATACAAATTATTATTTTCATAATACACTTCGATAAGAAGCACGAAATCTTCTAAGCGGATTAAATGGCAGTTGCAATCTCACGTTGTATTTTTTGCGTGGTAAAAAAAGGTGGAGAGGAATGTAATAAACCAGATTTTGCTGTTACAAGAATATCTATATCGTCGTTACAATGAAACAGCACTTGATCTTCTGCGACAGGTTCATGTCCTTCAAGTAGAATAGTGGAATAAATATGACCGATATGTTTTTTGCATAACACAGTTAAGTCTTTTGATAATAATATGAATTCTTGCGATTCTTCATAGGGACAATCCCATGAAGTTACAATTAAATATAAATCTTTGTAGGCATATTGTGCGCCGATCACAAAGCCAGGCACATACTTTCCTGTGCGTTTCCCATCCATAATTAACTCAGAACATAAGCTCCATGTTTCATATGGGCCAGGTTGTGGTTTAAATGAGAATGATGATATTTCTTTCATGTTTGTCTCCTGAATAATTTATATAGATGATTTCTGGGTTTTCCAGAAAGTAATTGTTGCAATAACAACGATTGTGAGCTCAACTAAAACAGTCCAATGTAATAAGTAATTCCAAACCCAATATCGATTAGCTTGTGATGGGATAAAGAAAATATTGATGTAGGAGTTTTCGAACGGGCACAGCCACTTGATACCGCCGCCTGCAAAGGTGTCTAGTGATAAGTGCAACAAAATGCAACCAACAAATACTGTTGCAGCAGCAACTAGATATCGCGACCTAACGATTGCCGCAATCATATAGCTAAGTCCCAACACGGTAATCCAGTAAAATGGTATATGTGTCCAATAACTTTGATGACCATGCTGTCGGTTATCAATCAAATAAAAATAGTACATATCCATGTCTGGAAATACACTTCCTAATAAACCCAGGAGCAGTAACCATTTTGTTTTTGATGGTTCTAACCGAAATTGTGAAAGCAGGAATCTGCTTGCTAAATAACCGGCAGGCATATGCGCCAAAAACATTTGAGGCTCCTAGTAGATAGTGAGCCTCAAATTAAACAGACTAATTATGGCGGGAAAATGGCGTGCTTATAGCAATGCGATGGAAATTTTATGATTCGAATGAAGAAGAGAATTGAGTAAAAACTTTTCCCCCTGTTATGTTTTTAGTTTTGTTAGCAAAATCATAATATTTAGGTATATCATCGATAAAAACTAGGTGATCAAATTCAATGTCATCAAGTTTCTTGAAAAGGCCAACCGGCATAATATGTTGGTTGTTTTCTTTTAATCGATAAAAAAGATGGCTTGTGCATTGTCCACAAAATCCTCGTTCTGCCCAATCTGAAGAGCTGTAAACTTTAATATACTCTTCCCCTGAAAAAGAAACCTCAGTTCCGCAATCAACAGCCAATAATGGCCCGCCCGCCCACTTTCTGCGCATGCCACAGTGGCATGTTCCCGCATGTATGCTCATTGCCTTTGTGGATATTTATATTTTTCCACATAGGCAGGAACCACTGGCTTCACGTTTATCAGACATATTTTTCTCCTATCTAAGGATTTAAAAAATTATTATATCTTGGAATATACGTTCTAGTTGCAGTTTAAGTTTTAAATAATTTCTTAACAAGCGAGACCACAAATAATAACCATGGAGTGCCGTGTAAAAAGAAATCAAACCAATCTAAAGGTTTCATTCCTTGTGCGCCTGCAAAAATCCATTTTAGTTTTTCCCAGACATGGGGTTCGGGAGTGTAGGGCATTAACCCCAGCGTTAAGGCAAAGATGAGCCAAAACACTGGGTTAAATATGTAGCTAGATTTTTGCTTCACTAAAGCGGGCTGACATTCTCCGCTTGTAGGCCTTTGTCACCATCGACAATGTCCATTAGAACTTTTTGACCTTCACGAAGTGATTTTCGACCTGTGCCAATGATTGAGCGGTGGTGAACAAATACATCTTCACCATTTTCTTGTTCGATAAAACCAAAACCTTTTTTGTAGTTGAACCACTTAACGGTGCCTTGCATTTGATTAGAACCAGCTTTACTGGTGGGGGTAGATGTAGGTTTGGTTTTTTTCGGTCTACTTGCAGATCTTCTAGCAAGATTTTTGATTAAAGTTAAAACGATCGCTAATGCCAATAAACCGCCAGCAATCATAAGAGCGGTGTTGATAGGTTGAACAAACATTGTAAGGATGACGCCTAAAAGGATACCTAGGCTAATTAATATCGTTGAATCGATCTTCATGATTCTCTTCTCTCTCCCTGGTGTAAATAATTTTTCTGTAACAGCACTAATTATAGTCTCTTAGCGCTTTGGCGAAAGCCCCTCTGCCTGGCTATACCACTTTGCTATAGGCCTTAGAATTTCGCTGATAGTTGTATAAAGCCCTCTTTTTCATCGGTAGAGACTCTATTTTGGTGGTTTTGAAGCCGTGCTCGCGAAACCAGTGAGAGGTTTGCGTGGTAAGCACAAAAAGCAGGTTGAGCTCTGCATCTGCAGATTTCTTTTCTAGGTGTGAGAGCATTTTGCTACCCCTGCCATTCGATTGGTATTCAGGATGCACGGCAAGACAGGCGACTTCGGCTGCATGCTCTTCTGCAAATATATGTATAGCTCCACAGGCGAGAACCATGCCATCTCGTTCTATGACATCAAAACTCTCAATTTCCAACTCAAGCTGCTCGCGTGTACGCTGAACTAGAGCGCCTTTATCTATGAGTGGCTGGATGAGCTCGGTTATCCCACCAATATCATTTATCGTAGCAGGTCGTATTTCGTCATAAGTTTCAGCGGTAACTAATGTTGCAACTCCATCTCGTGTGTAAAGTTCTTCTAGCAATGCGCCTGGTTTAGATGCATCGAGTAAATGCACTCGTTTTACATTTTCTAAACAAGCTTGCACAGCAACATCAAGGTAACCTTTAACTTGCTGTTTACTTTTCGGTAAATTCTTAACTAGCTCTTTTGCTTCATTAAGGTTGTAATGATTATCGCTTTGCTTCTTCTTGCCAGGTGCGATAAATTTGTCCAGCATAAGAATTAGCTTTTCGCTTTGTAATGCGCAAGCGGCATGCTTAGCTACTTCCAAACTAGTTAAATTGAAAATATCTCCAGTTTTGGAATAGCCTAAGGGCAACATCAATATAATATTGTTTGCATCCAATTGCTTCTGAATTTCATCGGCGGCAATACTGCGTACTTCCCCCGTATGTTGGTAGTCGACTCCACTGCGTACACCCACAGGTTTGGCGCGTACATAATTACCACTGACAACATTTAACTTCATACCCGACATCGGAGTGTTAATCAAGCCTATAGAAAAAAGTGCTTCTATATTGGTTTTAACACTGCCGGCAATTTCTTTAATTGCATTCAGAGTTTTTGCATCGGTAATGCGCCAATCGTTTTTAAATGCGCTAGCCGGTTGTTTGCCAAGTTTTTTATCTATAAATGTGCGTAGACCAAGAACTAAAACTAGCTTAACTCCTAAAGTATGAACCAGTGCTAGATCATGTATGAGTGAGGCAGTGCTTTCTTTTGCTAATAAAGCATCCTTTATATATAGCACAAACGTCTTGCCACGATGCGCATAGATATAAGGCGTAGCTTGTCGAAAGCTCTCTAATTGAAATATTGTATCTTTTGGCACGGCTAAAATTGTTAGAACTATTTTTAAATTAATTTGTAATGTACTTGTTAAGTCTATGAATTAGCATAGATTATCCACAATAATTTTCTGCTATCTTAGACTTCATAAGGACCTTATAATAGGTGCAGAGGATTTGTTTACGCTAGCGGTATTTCACTAGCCGGTTTAATTTTATACACCTAATCAGATACATGGAACCAAGAATGCAAAAAATACGGCTAATTAATGCTGGCTTATATATAGCTATGATGCTTTTCATCAGTTCAACCAGTTTTGCGGGAGGCGAGACCATTAAGTCGCCGATTCTGGATAGAGTAAAAGTACTACATACGATTCCTGAGAATCTAAGTAGCCTAAGCCTTGAGCAATTACATTCTGAGCGAGAAACACGCCAAAGAGATCTCACCGTAATCCGCCAGGCCAGTGATGAGCCTGAAGTAGCAAAACAGCAGCTACTGAAAACAATAATGGCACATGACGATATGCGCTTAAAAATTGTCGATGTTATTCCAGTGATGATTGAGGATTATGAAATCGAAGGTAAGTTTCGTGATTCATTGTTGGGCTATAGCAATACCTTTGATGTTGATATTCGTAATGCACGTGAGGATGTACACACGATTGAAGACTATAAGTCGTATGATTTTCGTTTTTCAGCGGTTTATATGTCTATGATGTTTAAGTTTAATGAAAATCCAGAATTTCATAAGAAACTGGTGGCTGATCTTCAAGATCCAGATACACCAATTGGCATGTATCGAAAAGAGTTAGATGAATCTTATGCTAAGGTGGAGCATGATAAATATCTAATTCAAAATATTTATTCTGTTAACGAGTTGGAGCAAGCAATCACTGCGATAGACGAAGAAATTTCAAAGCGAAAACAGGCAGAATTATAAAACTTAATAGAATTTTATGGTTAAGCAGTTAAGCTTAATCTTTTAATACTTAGGAGTTGGGTATGCTTAGATTAAAGTACAGATACTTATTGTTCGCGTCATTAATTATGGCAGGGGCTCTACTGTTTATTGGAAGTGCAAGTGCAGAAGAAACTTCTGAGGCACAGCCACCGCCAGAAATCGTCATCGATGCGCCGCCTCCAACACAATCCCCAGTTAAACAAGATGCGAGGAGTTCCGAATCAAAAACGGTAACTATATATGAATCTAAAGTTTTGCCCGGGTTTCGTCCATGCACGACAGAAGATTATCGTAATCAAGATACTAACCCCATTGCATGCCAAGACGAAGAAGCCGCTCGTGTTATTTCTACACGCGAGAAAAACAATAGCTCTGAAGACTTAATTGTGGAAGATGATACAGTTCCACAAGG
>CAJHXG010000276.1_pt1 | contig 56338 bp, 50 predicted proteins | sample 9198481 | NCBI WGS metagenome assembly CAJHXG01 (sample SAMEA7708348, study PRJEB35096) | sediment metagenome | biome: marine neritic benthic zone biome [ENVO:01000025]; feature: sediment [ENVO:00002007]; material: shallow marine sediment [ENVO:03000034] sea grass bed [ENVO_01000059] ... | reverse complement strand
TAAGTGAACCTGTTTGTTTGGTTCAGCCAAGTGTTCTGAAAATAAAAATCAGAAGTGCAACACAGATTGAAATTATGATTGCAAATAGAAAAAGATCAGGAATAAGGACTTCATAAAAGAATTTATCACCATGATCTTCATGTCGCTTTTTTAGGAAATATTCATTTATCATAATTATTTATTCTTGAGTTAAAACGCTTCTGAATGATGGTTAATTTCGCGCTGTTGTTTTTATCTAAGCTAACTTCTGCGCAATTGAGTACGAGATGTTGTATTGCTTGTGTCAATCTCTAACGCTGTCATTCGTTCGATTAGAACTGGAAGTAATAGCAGCCCTGACAACGGCAATAGAAGAAAAGCAGCGATTGCGATAATGGATAGATCTAACATTTGAAAGCCTCTTGTTTACGTTATGTTTAACTAAGAATCACTAGAATATAGATAAACGCATACTTTGTACAACTATAAAGGCGGCTATTCGGCTATTTGTACAGTATAAATCTGTACATAAATTGGATGTGAACATATTGTTGCACAGACCTAAGACATTGAGCTGTATAGGTTTTTAGAGGTAAGAGGGATGAAAAAGGTTGGACGACTACAAATTGTAAGAGAAAAAACTGTACAGGACAGTTAAAGGTGTACGTACGATGGTAACTAAGGTTACTTGGCTAATGTTTCTGGATAGTAGTTACTCCATGCAAACCAGTAGGCTACATGGCCGGGTAGGCGAGACAGTTTTTTATCATTTGGGCCGATAAGTTCGTTCTCGGTTAGTTTCCATTCTTGCTTATCCGCTATCAGTTGTCCGTTTTCTGAAAGTTGAAATTTAATTCCTTCAGAACGATAAGCACGTACGGTTTCACTTTTTGCATCACCGATTAACACGATAGGGATGATGCCTACTTGATCATTAATTACGGTAGGTTTATTAAATAACTTTAATGGCCAGGCTTTGTTTGCACCACTAATGCGCAGACCAAATACTTTTTCTTTTTGCTGAAGGGAATCATCCTTCACGCTTGCAGGAAACATGAGTTCATCACTGAAAAAATACGCACCATAAGCCGTGCCGGGAGTGTAGTCACGATGAAAACCGGTTTTTGGTGACATCACTCTAGTATCAGGATGTTTAGCTAACCATTCTCCCCAGGTAGTGGTGACTAAGGGCAGTACTTCAAGCTCGATATTGCTACCAACTAATTTTCCTACCACTGGTTTGCCGTTGAAATGATTCCATAATGAGTTGGTTTTTTGGTCGTACATGAGTTTGTTGGACCGATATAAAAAACCAGAAGAACCAAAGATTATCGGTTCTTTGTTTGAATTAATTTTGGTTTTATATAAAATGCCTGAACCACAAAGTGTGCAGTAGGCTAACGATACAGGTACATCGCCTATGATGTCGTTTAACATTTCATGCCAATCCATGAAGCGGTATGGATAAGCGCGTGTATCACCGTTAATGGAAATACCAAATACTAATTCTTTTTTTGTAATGTATTCCGCTTGATCTGCGGGTATGAGATCGGGATAGGTGAGGGCAGGGATGCCATCTTTACGTACACCGCCCCAGACAATTTCATCTAAACGAATGCTTCGCTCTAAATCTGCGTAGAAAAAGTCTTGAAAGTTTTTATCAATTCTTTTGGTAATGGCTTGTAGAAATAAATCGTTTTTGGCGATTGGTTCGGTGGGGTTGTCTTGCATCCATATTAGCCAATCAAACCAACTGGGGCCGAGATCTTGTTGGGTAAGCTCATTTAATACATGTAGGGTTTGGCTTGAGTCTTCTGGGAAGTAACGCAAGCTGCGTATTAGCGCGGGGACTACATCGGGTTTGCCTCGTTGCAACATCCATTCACGTGCGGCTGTACGAACATCGGTGGCGCCATATAAATCGATAGCATATTCGTGTATAGGTTTTTCTTTGGCAATAACAAAATTACTGCAACTAACGAAGAGGAGTATCAGGAAGGGCGTAAGTCGCAGCATTTTGGTACGATTGTTTGATTGAAAAATGATAAAAAATTTAAGGTTTGGTGCCATTCAGGCTCCAATCATAGTGTAAGTATTTAATCTTGTAGTTGCCTGCTTGTAAATCATTTGCAATGTTCTCATCTATTACATATTGCGCGAGGTATTTCTGCACTGAGCCGGAATGCTTAATAAAATCTTCTTCAAACCAATCGAAAATTATTGAAATCGAGGCGATCTTCATTTCCGGGTCAAAATGGTTTCTCATAGTGTCGTTAATAAAGGATTTGGCTGCTTGGGTGAGCTGTTGATCTATTATCTCTGCGTTATACACTTCAGGGATTAGTTTAGGGCAAGAACTTGAGGCGCAGTTGATCGCAAAATGGATGCGAGGTTCACCTATAGGAATGATTACCTTACGTTCAAGGTCATTTAAATTAATCTTCATGCCGGCAAGTTGGTATTTGTTACCCTTAAAGAAGCTCTTTCTACCAAAAAATGTGCTTGGCGAACCTCCGTCCAGAATGCCTTGAATGACTAATGCATTGTAACTATTGATCCAATACGCCAGCGCTTCGTTTTGGTTTGTAAAAGTTGGTTTGGTTTTAAGCGATTCTACATAACTTGCAAAGCTTGAATTGTTTCTTATTGCTTTGTAATTAACTTTTCCATTTTTAACACTGGTACTTAATACATCATTAAAGGGATGATGTATTTCATTATTGGCATAGAGCGTATTCGCAACCATGTAGGTGACGATAAATAACAACGCTTTCGCGTATGTAGTTTTAATTTTATACATGGTTATGCCTGGTTCGAGAAGGTTAAAGAATTATTTGTAATCCATTCACTTATTCCATTTTATTGGAATTTACATAAGGGCCTTCTTTGATGTAGTAGTTTTTAATCTCAGGCTCAGGCTTTCGACTTTCAGATTGAATGATATTTTCATAGTTTCCTTGAAAATATTGTTCGGTTGTTTTGTAAAATTGCGCTTTTATTGTATTCATTAATTTGTCTCATTTAATTTCTACAGTATCTAGTAGTGAATCATAGTATTGGTCACACTTTTCGCATTCATCATTAAAGTCCACCCATTCTGGATATTCTTTGCGTATTAACTCGCGAAGATATAGTTCGGCTACTAAATCAAGGTGTTTGTTTAGGTTTTGATGTTTTTGAATTTGGTTCATATTATTCTCCAATCTAATATTAGGATTAAGAGAACGTCCTTGTTCATTAATACATCCCTATTTGTTCTATAGCTGTCATTTAAACAGTCTATGATCTGCCGTCATTGGCCTGCTTAAGTTTGCTGGTATCGACTTTTTCCTTGTCGTTGCTTTTAACTGTTACATTAAATGCATCAGTAGGTCCTTGTGCTTTAATTTCAGTGATTTCAACTTCAGTAGGTTTGATATTACTTACACCAATATTATTAATGCTACTGCCGCCTGAGGCGAGTGTTATACCGCTAGTGAGTAGTAGTGCTAGCGCTATGATTGCTTTAGTTTTCATGTCTATGTTTCCTTTTTCATTAAATTAATCAGTTACGACTAAATAGACACGACTAGACGAGAATTTATTGCAAGTAAATTTGAGAGTTTTACACGTTAAAAATTCATCGTAGTGATTCATTTTTTGAATGTAATATTTTGAGAAAAGTGCTGGTCTTGTGTATTAGTGGGTAGGATTTTGGTGCCTCAGCTACCTTGAATTGAGCGCAGACATACTGACAATTGCATTTCTACTTGCTTAATAATTTGCAGAAACTTAGCGAGCCGAAAACTGCATCCTGCTTTTTCGGTATACCTGCCGTCCAGGCAGGCAAAAAAAAGGGAGCAAAGGTTGCTCCCTTAAATAACCACCATAGTGGTGGCCCCATAACGCCGGTTAACTACTGCACTAAATCGCTTACCATCACATCATTTACTGGTAGTGAACGATAGTGAGTAACTTCTTTGGTTGCAGTATCCATTGTTAATTCGAAATATATGTTTTTTTCTTGGTTAAACACCTTAATGGTTTCTGTCCCATTTTCTTTGGTTACATACGCTTGGTTTAAAATTGCATTTGCCATTTTAGCTACCAATCCTGTTACCAGGTAAGAGCCCCGCCAGTTTGGTACTCGGTTACGCGTGTTTCAAAGAAGTTCTTTTCCTTTTTGAGGTCTAAAATTTCAGACATCCAAGGGAAAGGATTGTTGGTCGCTTCATATTGTTGAGGTAAACCAATTTGTGAGAAACGTCGGTTAGCGATGAATTGAAGATATTCTTCAAACATTGGTGCGTTCAAGCCTAAGATGCCGCGTGGCATTGTGTCATAGGCATATTGCGTTTCTAAATCTACACCGCTCTTAATCAGGTCGATCATTTCTTGTTGAAACTTTTCAGTCCACAAATGCGGGTTTTCTAATTTGATTTGGTTAATGACATCAATACCAAAGTTCATGTGCATAGACTCATCACGCAGAATGTATTGGAACTGCTCTGCTACACCAGTCATTTTGTTGCGACGACCCATAGAAAGGATTTGCACGAAACCTACGTAGAAGAAGATGCCTTCAAACACTACATAGAATGCAATTAGGTCACGTAGTAAACGTTGGTCGTCTTCTATGGTGCCAGTCTGAAAGTCTGGATCACCCAAGCTGTTGGTGTATGGTAACGCCCATTCAGCTTTGCGCGCGACTGCTGGCAATTCGCGATACATGTTGAATACTTCGCCTTCGTCTAAACCTAAAGATTGAATGCAGTATTGATATGCATGCGTGTGCACTGCTTCTTCAAACGATTGACGTAATAAGTATTGGCGACATTCTGGATTAGTGATGTGTTTGTAAACCGCTAATACTAAGTTATTGGCTACTAATGAATCCGCCGTAGAAAAGAAACCAAGGTTGCGCTTGATGATAGTGCGCTCATCTTCAGTTAAGCCTTCTGGGTTTTTCCATAGCGAGATGTCAGCATTCATGTTTACTTCTTGTGGCATCCAGTGGTTTGAACAACCATCTAGGTATTTCTGCCACGCCCATTCGTATTTGAAAGGTACAAGTTGGTTTAAGTCTGCACGGCAGTTGATGATTTTTTTGTCATCGACTTGAATGCGATCCGCACCCATTTCGATGCCTTCTAAACCGGTTACACCTTCATGTCTTTCTTTAGCTTCCGTTTTTTGTTCTGCTTCGACTTCGTCTCTTAAATTTTGCAGTGCTAGTGTGGCTTCAACTGTTGCGGTGGTGCTTGGATTAGCTACGACTTCGTCAAAAGTGTGTGTTTGTTTTGGTGGCGGTTGTTGAGCCTGTGGTTCCTTTAATACTGGCACATCTTGTGATGCAACAGGATCTGTGAACACGGCTGGTGCGGCGGCACTTGTCATGACGCGTGAATCAGCGATTGGATCTTCCCAGCTTTGCATAATTTCTTTCTCCTCTAGCTTTAAAAGCTGCCTTATTGGCAGGCTTCACATTCTGGATCTAAGATCGAACAAGCTTGTGGTGCTTTGCTGTCGCCATTGCTAACAGCATTCAGTTTGCTTTCTCGACCTTCGACGGTACTTTTCTCTACATGCGTAGCACCCATGGAACGTAAGTAGTAAGTGGTTTTTAAACCACGTACCCAGGCTAGTTTGTATAAATTATCTAGCTTTGTACCAGAGGGTTCTGACATGTATAAATTGAGCGACTGTGCTTGATCAATCCATTTTTGTCGGCGCGAAGCTGCTTCAACTAACCAACGTGGATCGACTTCAAACGCAGTGGCATATAAAACTTTTATATCTTTTGGAACGCGATCAATCGATTGCACACTGCCATCGTAATATTTGAGGTCATTGGCCATGACTTCATCCCAAATACCGCGTTGTTTTAAGTCATCAATAAGGTGTGGGTTGGTAACAGTGAACTCACCTGACAAATTCGATTTCACGAATAAGTTTTGATAGGTAGGTTCAATACTTTGCGTTACACCACAAATATTTGAAATGGTTGCGGTCGGTGCAATCGCCATGGTGTTGGAGTTGCGCATGCCAACGTTTTGTACGCGTTGACGAAGGCTATCCCAATCCATAGTGGTGCTGCGATCTTGTTTTAAGTAATCACCGCGACCTTTATCTAATAGTTCAATGGAATCGATTGGTAGAATGCCTTGATCCCACAATGAACCTTTATAGCTTGCATACACGCCACGTTCTTCGGCAAGGTTGCTAGAGGCTTGAATAGCGAAATAACTGATCGCTTCCATTGAGTGATCTGCAAACTCTACTGCTGCTTGGCTGCTGTATGAGATGCGTTGCTTATAAAGCGCATCTTGAAAACCCATCATGCCTAAGCCAACTGGACGGTGACGTAAGTTAGAGCGCTTGGCTTTGTCTACGCTGTAGTAGTTGTACTCAATCACATTGTCTAGCATGCGCATGGCAGTAGAAATGGTTTGTTCTAGCTTATTAAGATTTAAACCGTTCTCATCTAAATGTGCAGCTAGGTTTACAGAACCCAAATTGCACACGGCAATTTCATCTTGTTTAGTATTAAGCGTGATTTCGGTACACAAGTTAGAAGAGTGCACTACACCAGTGTGTTGTTGTGGTGAACGCAAGTTGCATGGGTCTTTAAATGTAATCCAAGGATGACCTGTTTCGTACAACATGCCGAGCATCTTGCGCCATAGGTCTACTGCTTTTAGACGTTTGAAGTTTTTAATTTCTCCGTTATCGGCCATTTGTTCGTAGGTTTTGTAACGCTCTTCAAAAGCTTTGCCGCTTAATTCGTGTAAGTCTGGTGCTAAGTGTGGTGAGAACAATGTCCATTGCTTGTTTTCGCTTACACGCTTCATGAACAAATCCGGTACCCAGTTGGCAGTGTTCATGTCATGCGTGCGACGACGATCATCACCAGTGTTTTTACGTAAGTCTAAAAACTCTTCTATATCTAAGTGCCAAGTTTCTAAGTAGGCGCACATTGCACCTTTACGCTTACCGCCTTGGTTCACTGCAACCGCAGTGTCGTTAGCTACTTTAAGAAAAGGAACTACGCCTTGTGATTTACCATTGGTGCCTTTGATGTGTGCCCCCATGGAACGTACTGGCGTCCAGTCATTGCCTAAACCGCCTGCAAACTTGGATAACATTGCATCGTCTTGAATCGCTTCAAAGATGCCGTGTAGATCATCAGGTACGGTAGTTAAGTAACAAGAAGATAGCTGTGGGCGTAAAGTGCCAGAGTTAAATAAAGTTGGGGTTGAGCTCATGAAATCAAATGAAGATAACAACATGTAGAACTCAATCGCACGTGCTTCGCGCTCAACTTCATTTAGCGCTAAGCCCATGGCCACGCGCATGAAAAACGCTTGTGGTAGCTCGAAACGAGTGCCTTCAGTTTGAATGAAGTAACGGTCATACAAAGTTTGCATACCAAGGTAGGTGAACTGATGGTCGCGCTTTGGCTGTAGGGCTTTACCGAGTTTCTTTAGGTCATATTCGCTAGCTAGTTTTGGATCTAGTAACTCTAAAGAAATGGCTTTATGAATGTAGTGCTCAAAGTAGTCTGCATACTGATAAGACATTTCCTTGAAAGTAGCTTCAGTAGGCATGCCATAAACAAAAGTAAGTGCCTCACGACGTAGCGTGTCTAACAATAAACGTGCTGCTACATATGTGTAATTTGGTTCTTGTTCAATCAGCGTACGTGCGCTCATGGTGACCGCGGTGCCAACTTCATTTTCAGGAATGCAGTCGTATAAATTGCGTAGCGTTTCTTCGATGATAGGTCGTGCTGGTACATCTGCAGTGTCTGAACAAGCTTCTTCCACCATGCGCGCCAAGCGCTCTACATCTAGAGGTTTTAAGTGGCCAGCCTCATCTTTTACATTTAGGTTAGGCGTGTCGTTTTCATTGTGTGCAGCTTTGGCAGCTTGTTCGAGTTGTTCGCGTTCTTTATGACGCTCTTCTCTATATAAGACATAAGCACGAGCAATTTTATGGTGCTCACTGCGCATCAGAGCCAGTTCCACCTGGTCTTGGATATCTTCTATATGAAAGGTGCCGCCTTGTGGGCGACTGCGTGATAGGGCATAGAAAACCTTGTCAGTAATTTCGTCTACCATTTCATGAATGCGCGTTGACGCAGCGGCATGACCGCCTTCAACAGCTAGAAATGCTTTAGTAACCGCAACCTTAATTTTCTCGCGATCAAAGGTGGTTACTTTGCCATTACGTCGAATTACGCGATATTGGCCTGGTGCTGTGGCAGCAATTTCCAGTTTGGTAGGCGCATTATTTTCATGTGTTGTGTTTGGTGTTTTTTCTTCGGCAATAGTAGTGAGTTCTGGCTGCATTTGGTCTCTCAGCTTAATATTATAAGTTATTGTTTTTACTTCCCTTTTTCACGCGTCCTTAGATTTGTTTTTATAGGCTTCAGGTTGAACTGAAGTGGACTGCTATGAACGACGTTTACTATAAATTGGGGTGGGAATTCCGTCAAGCACAACATCTTGTGTGTATTCTGTGGAACAAGCTGTGGATAAGCCGTTGGTTTATTACAATTAGGTTAAAATACCCTGAACGTTAGTGGGGTTAGAGAAAAGCAAGCTTTTTTTGACGGTTCTGACTTAAAATCTTTCGATCGTATTAATAGAAAAGTTTTATAAAAATTCTTCACTTTTTTGCACTTGGTCACCCTGAGATTTGCAAAAACGACCGTTCAGTTTTTTCAATTTCGTTTTTTTTTACTCAAAAAGTGAATTCAGAGATATTAAGTAAAGAATTTGTATGCGTCATGATGTTCAAGCATTAGATATGCATTCATAAGTACCGTCATATTTAATAATTAACTAACGTAATTACATGCAATTCCACGCCAGAACTGAAGAGCCGCATAAACAACGCACAGATTTTAAAAATCTGTTGCAGATGTTCCCCTATGTGTGGGCCTATCGTTGGCGAGTATTAATTGCACTTGCTTGTTTAGTAATCGCTAAAGTGGCTACCGTTGCCGTGCCGTTAATTTTAAAACGCATTGTAGATTCATTAGATGTTGAAGCGAGTTTATTGTTATTGCCCTTAGGTTTGTTACTAGCTTATGGCGCATTGCGTTTAACTACTGCGATATTTAATGAGTTGCGTGATGTTTTGTTTGCGCGTGTACGTTATCGCGCGATTCAAAAACTTTCTACACGTGTGTTGGAACATTTGCATAATTTGTCATTGCGTTTTCATATAGAAAGACAAACTGGTTCTATTACGCGTGATTTAGAGCGCGGTACGCAAAGTTTGTCTTCGATCATTAATTATATGGTGTTTATTATTGTGCCAACTTTTGTAGAGTTGGGGCTAGTCGCAGCGATTTTATTAGGCGCTTATGCACTAAAATTTTCAGTAGCAACCTTGATAACGATCATTCTATATATCGGATTTACTTTGCTAGTTACCAATTGGCGTATGAAATATCGCCATGAGATGAATCGCTTGGATTCACAGGCTAATTCGATTGCAGTAGATAGCTTGTTGAATTACGAAACCGTAAAGTACTTTAATAATGAGCGCTATGAGTTGTCACGCTATGGTGAAACGCTTTCACAGTGGGAGAACGCTGCAGTAAAGAGTATTACAACCATGTCGATGCTGAACTTTGGCCAAGCATTCATAATTGCTATTGGTGTAACCATCATCATGATTTTTGCTGCCGGTGGAGTGGCTGATGGCAATATGACCTTAGGTGATTTGGTGCTGGTGAATGCCTTGATGTTGCAATTGTTTGTGCCACTCAATACTTTAGGTATCGTCTATCGACAAATAACTTATTCATTAGCAGACATGGATATGTTGGTAAAGCTGTTACAAAAAGATACTGAAATTAAAGATGCATCAAATGCACAACCATTAAAAGTCAGTGCAGCGCAAATAGAATTCGATAAGGTTTCATTTTCTTATAACCAAGATCGTGAAATATTACGTGATGTTTCCATTACTATTCCTTCGGGTCATAAAGTTGCTGTGGTTGGGCCTTCGGGTGCTGGTAAATCGACTATCGCGCGCTTGTTATTTCGTTTTTATGATGTAAGCGAAGGCGCGGTGCGCATTGATGGCCAGGATGTGCGTGAATGCACGCAACAAAGCTTGCATGAAAATATTGCCGTAGTGCCGCAAGATACTGTGCTATTTAATGAGAGTATTTACTTCAATATTCAGTACGCTAAACCCGGTGCGAGTAAAGAAGAAATAGAGCAGGCCGCTAAGCTAGCCAATATTCATGACTTTATAGAGCAGTTGCCGCAACAATATGAAACCATTGTCGGTGAGCGTGGTTTAAAGCTCTCTGGCGGTGAAAAGCAGCGTGTAGCAATTGCACGTGCCGTACTTAAAAACCCCAGGATTGTTATTTTTGACGAAGCAACTTCCAGTTTGGATTCGCAGTCAGAAAGTATGATATTGAATGCCATGCAAGAAGTGACTCAAGGCGTTACTACTTTAGTTATTGCGCACCGTCTTTCTACTATAGTCGATGCGGATAGTATTTATGTGTTTGATCATGGTCGAGTAGTGGAGTCTGGTAATCATCGAGAATTGTTAGCGCAGCAAGGTATCTATGCAAACATGTGGGCGCTGCAACAAGAAGAACGTATTGCCCAAGATCTAGAGTCAGCTGACAAAGCAGCTGAGCTTAAAGTCTAAACATTATTAATAATCATATATGTGCTCTACGGTTTGATCTTGTTGAGCCATTTCTAATAAGAATTCTTTCAAGTCTTGAACATTGGTAACGACAGCAATACGTTTTCTAGTGATATCCGATACAAGTTTTGAACTAAACAACTGCTTGGCGTAGTTAGATTTAAATGCTTTATTAGTATCTTGTACTAATGTCGCGGTGATCAATTGATTGCCGGATATATCTTCAAAGTCGTAACCATATTCCGCTAAGGCAGGTATAGATTTGCTGAATTCTCCCCACCTGGGCACCGACAATAAATAGACATTATTTTCCTTGGTGATAATTTCTGCTGATTCGGTTAAATAAGGGTTATCTTCATTAGAATTTTTAGCGGTCATGTAAATTAATCCATCACCTTGTTCATAAGTAGTTTGTGCACCTAGCTTAATTAATTTTGCATAAACGGTTTTAAAACCAAATTCTAAGGTAAAAAATAATTTACGTTCTAATTTTCGAATAAATCCGTCACCAAAAAAGCTAGTATCTTTCCAGATACGACCTATCCATTGTGCAAAATCAAATTCATACCAAGCTTTGTCAAATATCAGCTCGCTATATGCACGCTGTGCTTGTGCAATAATTTTGTCTTCTGCAGTATTTTGGTTGCCAGCTGTCCAACGACTTAAGCGGCCAATAGTGTTTTCATAAAAGGCTTTCCACATATATTCAACAGTGGTGCTGATGCCAATTACTCTTAGTACGGTCATGTATTCTGTATTTTCTGGATAGTTATCTTTACTCAATGCTGCTGCTCGATCGTAGAGCGTCCAGTATTCATTAATACTAGCCATAAAAGGGAAAGCACTTGGATTTTTATTTTGTTCAAGGTAATCAGCATATTCAACCGGGTTAAAAACTAAATACCATTCAGGAATGGTAAGAAAGGTTTGTTCTTCACCGCGGTAATAATTTTTTAGCTCGAGTGTTTTTGCATGGATAGCGTCTACTTGAATATTGCTAGGTTCATTTGGATTAGGGTAGTGCTGTTTCCATAATTGGTTGCGAAAACGGTACTTAGGGTCAACGCGCTTTTTAATCGCAAAGTATTTTTCTGCATTAGGGTAAGCGGCAGTAAATTGTTTGGGTGAAGCAAAGATTTGGTAAGGAAGGTAGTAGGTGCCGCCAACTTCTAGCACTGCATCAATCATATCTACACTCCATGCTTTTACATGGTCTTTAGATGCTTGATCTGTGCCTTGTTGATAATAGACCACAAATGCAAACACTTCTTTATTAGCCCAAGACATTAACGTTTCGGTATCCGGTTTTGCATGGCGTATGGAGACATTGATAATGTTTGCGTCGTGTTTTTGAAAGACGTTGCGCATTTTAGGTATGAACTCATCAAACTTTTCTACTGGTACAAAATATTCACGTAATACATAAGTCTTTTTATTACGTTGTCTCGGCTCTAATTCACGTATATCGTAACTTGCTTCCCAGTTTCTCCACACTATACGGTCAAAGGAGTAGTAAACCGGTTCAAATATATATTGGCGTAAGCCTTTGCCAATTTTGTAATTAGCAACAAACTCAGCAAACTTAGGTCCCCACTTATATTCTGTGTCAGTAGCAATGAGTCGATCTTGATGGGTGAGCTCTTTGTCAGAGATATACCAGGTAACGTCACGGACTTTTTCATACTTAGGTGGGTAGATGTCGCCATTATGAAAAACCACCTTATTGTTGTCGCGAACATTGGAAAAAAAGTGTTCATGGTATTCACCGATAGGCATTACTGTGGTTGAGCGTTCGATTCTTGTATTATCAGCAAGTGATAATGTGGCTTCTGCGATAACACCGATACCCCCATACCCACCAATGGCAGCAAAAAATAGTTCTTGGTTTTTGTTGCGACTGGCAGTAACTATTTTCCCATCCGCAAGTACTAGCTTGATGCTTTTTACCGAATGTACTAATGGGCCTTCACCTATATACCGTCCATGTACATTTACACTTATGGAACCTCCCACAGTGAAATTGGCGTAGGTCTGCATAATTTTTACAGAGAAGTTATGTGGGTCTATGTGTTCTTGTATATCTCGCCAGGTGATGCCAGCTTGTACGGTAAGTTGTTTATTATCTTTATCGAGATTAAGTACTTTATTAAATGCCCGCATATCGATATGCAGACTGTCTTGATAAGCTGTTTGACCGCCTTGGCTATATCTACCACCACCAATGGAGATCGGGCCTTTGCTGTTTATGATCGCTGATGATATTTCTTGTAAAGAAGTAGGTTGCACGACTTTTGCCACGCGAATCGGATTCAGCCTAGTGACATCATTCACGACTAGTTTGTCTGTATACGGCTGGTAGTCGCTATCACCACTAATTTGAATAACGATAGTGGCGGCGATTACCGTAATTATGGTCATAAAAAAGGCAGCTTTTATCAGCCTTCGTAAGCCTTTTGAGAAGAATTTCAATATAGTGCGCATGATGATGTACTGCTATGAATTAGCGATAGCGATATACTAGGTAAAGCATATGATGAATACTAGACGACAATTCTTACGAGCGCTTAGTTTGGCGATAGCCTGTGTACCATTTAAAGGCGTGCTAGCAAAGTCTGCAACACTCAGTACTAGTTTAGATGCTAGCGCTAGTAATTTTCGCTATATCTATGGCCAGGATGACTACAAGACTCAATTCCATGATTTCTTAAGTAATGTCTTTCATTTATTTCCGGAAGATGACATGCATCAGTTAATTGCTGAGGCATCAAAAGAATACCCAAGTGATGAACAAATCTATAAAAATTTGCAGAGTGAGGTAGAAAATATTCAACCATTTTTGGCAGCTTTTACTTATGCTATACCTGCACTGAAAAAACAAAAGCAAGTCATGGCCATGCAAACGCATTCGCTATTGCCAGAGGAAAAGCGCTATGAGGGCTATTTGGAAGTTGGTTCGACTGGGCGTTATTTAGATTCTCTAGAAGAAGTTTTAAATATTGATGGCGATGTTTTTTATTTAAGCGAAAAAGCACCTACGTATTCATTTGAAGACATGATTGACCGCGGGCAGATTTTTAAAGGCGGAGAATTTATTTCATTAAATAATTATGATTCTAATTTAACTAACACGGTTCCTACTAATTCGATCGATTTAGCTACTGTATACATTGGTTTTCACCATATTCCCTTTAAACATAGAGAAGAATTTATCACTTCGATTCGTGATGTAATGAAACCAGGTGCGAGTTTAATTCTGCGTGACCATAATGCGTATAATGAGAAAATGATGAAAATGGTGGCACTGGCACATGACGTATTTAATATGGGTACCAATGAAAACTGGGAATATAACGCGCAAGAGCTGCGAAATTTTTATTCGCTAGAGACGCTGGATAAAATGCTTGTAGCGTATGGATTTCAGTCTACAGGTGAAGCTTTATACCAAGAAGGTGACCCTACTTTAAATGCGTTAATGCATTACAAAAAAGTCTAATTTTTTAAACTTGTTACTCAATTCGAGTTAGCGATTAAATCTTTCTTAGCGGTACAATATCACTATGGCTGACCTTATAGAATCCTCGAAACAAGCTCTCAAAGAAGAAGTACTACATGCTGACTTGGCAGACCATGGTGGTTGTGCGAATTCAGAGCCTTTTGCATTGCGTGTGATGGGTGACAGCATGGAACCGGAATTCAAAGATGGCTGCATTATTATTATCGATTCTGCTGCTGCAGTGGAAAGTGGAAGTTATGTGCTCGCCATGGTGAATGAGGAATATATTTTCCGCCAATTCATCGTCGAGGATGATCGTTATTATCTGCGTGCACTCAAAGAAGGTTATGATGAGATTCCTCTATCAAGTAAAGATGCTGTACGTGGCGTTATCGTGCAACGAGCCGGTACACGACGCAAAGACCACAAACATTATGTATAGGATAAATTTAAACTTCCTATAACATTCGAGATATCTATTTCTCTAGTCGCAATATTCAATTTGACCCCACTTGTCTTTTAAACTACTGCTTCCGCCTTCTGTCATGAAGGTATCAATGATCTGTAATATTTTATTAACTTTCTGTGTATAGTCTGCGCCCCGTTGCTTGAGTCATGTGCCGTGAGTGTTTGGCCCAAGTTTTGAGTAATTAACCATTCAAAGTGTCGTCGATTAACGACAGGTGATTGAAAATGGAACAGTGTCGCACGTGAGTAGTGCAAATATATTGACCCTAAAGGGTGGAATATCAGTAAATGCTTGATAGTGCGTCTAATGAAAGATTGGCATAGCATTTGCAGCTGTTTAAGTACAAATGTTAATTGACGATATAACTTGAACAGTTATTGAAGGTGAAGGCGTAGTTGAAAGTTTAAGTTTATAAGGACATCGATTTTTACGAATAAAAAAGATTCATTCGATAGTTTGAACTTAAAGTGATTGGCCCCATCCAATAAACAACAGAGAAAATAATTTTTAACTATGTTTTTGTTTTAACCCATAACTTTAAAATAGAGGAACTTAATCATGACGAACGACGTAGAGAATGCATTTGCATATAATGTATTAATGCCAGACGTACTGTTATTTACAATAGGAATATCAACCGCATTTGGCTTAATGTTATACATCTTTTAATAGTAATAAAAAGTGTTTAATACGTAGAAACTCCCTTTACTACGTTTTTCAGCCTCGCCTTTTGGCGAGGCTTTTTTATCTTTAAAATAAATGATGTACGGCCGCCATGGAAGGCGGAAGTGAAGAAAATGCAGTAGCAATTTTCTGCCTGGGATGAACTGCATGCTGGCAATGCAGGAGTAATTGCCAGTATTCATCAAGAGTAGAACTGTCTTAATAATGTAATAATACAGTAGCAATTTACTGCACGGTATTTCATTAAAGGACTAGTTATAATCTTCGTACAAAGAGAACAAGAAAAGTGTTAAGGGAATAACATCTTTTGGTTTGATATCAATTTTAGCCATATCTTCATCTGGGTTTCTAAATTGTTCGTTACGAGTATTAATTGATGCTGCTAAATAAAAACCCACTACAGCATGCAAATCACTTATTTGACCGTTGTGCATATAAGGTGCGGAGTGGCCTAAGTCTCGTAAACTTGGTGTTTTAAATCGCGCCAAGCTACGTTCTAATGCATCCTCTCTAGATTTACATACTACCTTTCCTTCATTTATGCATATCAAGTTGTAAATGCTTTCTTGAGGGAGTGGATAATCTGCATTAAAGAAAATATTCCATGCACCTAAATCAGTGTATGTAGGATTTGCTTCTGATGCAGGTCTTCTAAATATTCCTTTTCTTTTAGGATTCTTCTCGTTTGCTGGCAGGAATACGTTGGGATTTTTTTCGCGTTGCTTGAGAGTTGGAATATTTAAAGCGGCAAACTTACCAAATCCATGAATGTTGTCATATTCGATTTGTGTAATGCCAATATTATGTAATCCATAATCTGTAAAATGTGGGGCAGCATGACATGCGATACAGTTGCCTGTACCAATATCGTCTTCATTGTCTTGGTTGAAAAAAACCTCTAATCCTAATAACTCTTCATCGTTAAATTTATAATCTGGATCATGGAATTTAAATTTTCCATCTACAGTATTTGGGTTTTTATCAACAAATTTTAACTTATTGTCTTTCTTTAATGAGTTTATTTCTTCAAGCAATCGTTTGCTATAAGCTAAATCTGTTTCGTTTTCATTAGCTTGAGTTGGTAGATTATTAATTTTTAAAAATACATCATAAGGAGATAGATCTTCTTCCTCATTAGCAAATGTTAGGTCTTCAGTATAGGCAGCAATAAGATTGACAACTCCACCATAGATTTCATCACAAGATGCTTTGTTAACATCGACTCTATATCCTTCTGGTAATAAAAACTCTTGCTTTACTTGAGTATTTTTGTTGGTAGTTCCGGAAAACATTTCTGCATAGGAAATTCCACCAAATTCTTTTGCTAATTCATCTTTGCCGTTATCTTCTTTTATAATTCGACAAACATGGTTAATGGCTAGTTGTTTTTCACCCGGTATCCAACCAAAATTTCTACCTGCCAAAGTATCAATAATTAAATCTTTTAGACTGGCGAATTCGCCATCGACATGTAATATGAAATTGTCTCGTGCAATTGTGGCGTGCGCTAAATTAGGAGAATTTCTAACTACGGTTGTTTGATTATCTTCGCGTACAGGGACAGGGCTGCGTGCAGCAAAATCTGAATATGCACGCATACCCAGCTCACTTTGTTCTAAATGCTCATCCACCATATGGCAGGTGCGACAGTTTATGGATTTTCCAGCATATGGACTGTCAGCAAATGGGATTTGGTATGGGGGGAGCCCAAAAAAGCGAACAGTTTTGTTTAAGACTGGATCGCCTTCTGTCATTGGTTTGTTTATATCGCCACCGTTTTCAAGATACTTATAAAAGAATTGTGCAAACCTTGTTTCTAGAAATAGACGCTCACCGCTTACTATTTCAGGTGGATCTAACTCATCTGCATAAAGAGCTGAAGTAGATAAGCAAAGTAGTGCTATGGATAATAAGTGTCTCATAGGTGATCTAAATAATAATGATTATCATTCATATTTAAATACTCTATTTTGTATAATTGCACTTTTTATCAAGAAATTTTCAATATATTCCGGACTATTATAAAGATTTCTGCTTTAGCTGACCTCAGCAAACCTAAGTTATTAATTCTCTACTTGGATCATTTAATTTAGCTTTGTGGTTGAAAATTATTTTATGAACCAAATGCCAGCAATAATTAGACACAGGCCAGCACTTTTTTGTATGTTAATTGCACCACTTGCAAATAGAACAGAGAAAATAAAAGAAACCAATACCCCTATCGAAATAACTACAGTGATAGCAAAAGGTGAACTTTTATAAGCATAGAAAGTTGCTATTCCAAATCCAGCACTACCAATAAATATTAATAAAAAGTTTATAGGATCTCTGACAAGAGAGAATGCAGCTTGATAGAATGATTCAGCTTGTCCAGTACGAAGGCCAAATATTGAAAATAACGTGTAGGATGCAATTGTAGCTAAAATTGCGAGCAACCAATTCATTATATTACCTCAATTAATCAAAAATATTTTTAAAATGTGTTCTATGAAAAAGGCAATACACTTATAATTTATTTCTTAAATTTGAAAATTTTAAATAAACTTGTATATATCAATTTAATAAACTCATTGTATTTTGCAAATTTAGATAAGCGCCATAAAAACTAACCTGAATAATATTAATTCGCTCATACTGTATCCATAAAATATGTCTGTTATCGTCGCAAAAATTTCTGAGCGTGAGGAAAGTGGTGTATTTACATTCCTTCCATTGTTACTCATTGCTGTATTTTTTGGTTTGTCTTTTATTCCGCGAATACAACAAAACGAAAGCCTTCTCTATACATTTTGGTCCATAAGTGCGTTATTTATTCTATTTTATGTACTGATATTATTTGGTATATCACTGAAAAAAATTAATCCCACCGTAAAAATCGCAATTATACCCTCCCACTATGTGCAAGCGATTGTACAGTTTGGCGTATACAGCTATTGGGGTTGGGTCATTACGCAAGTATATGAGCAGATGCCACTTATTTTCGCACAAATTATATACTTATATATATTTAGCGCATTGTTGTCTTGGTTTCGCGGAAAGGAATGGAACTTAGGGTTTGGTATATTCCCAATTGTTTTCAGTACTAATTTGTTTTTGTGGTTTAAGGATGACGTATTTTTTCTTCAGTTTGCAATGATTACTGCAGGTGCTTTGGCAAAAGAATTTATTACTTGGAATAAAGATGGGCGAAAAGCTCATATTTTTAATCCTTCAGCATTTGGCTTATCTGTTGCATCACTTTTTCTAATCCTTACTAGCAATACAGATATTAGCTGGGGTAAAGCGATTGCTGAATCAATTACCTATCCTGAGCATATTTATCTATGGATATTTTTACTAGGCTTGGTAGTTCAATACTTTTTCAAAGTAACATTGGTTACGCTTTCTGCTGCTGTAACACTATTTGTTAGCGCCCTTATTTACCATAAAACGACGGGGATCTATTTTTTTATCACAGCAGATGTGCCGGTAGCGGTATTTCTCGGCTTACATTTACTGGTAACGGATCCTTCTACATCGCCACGCACCTATCTTGGACGCATCATGTTTGGTGTTTTGTATGGGGCAAGTGTAATGCTTTTGTTTAACGTGCTCGGCAACTTTGGTGCGCCGACATTTTACGATAAATTGCTAGCTATTCCGCTTTTAAATTTATCCATTAAATTTTTAGACCGAATAGCAAAATCAGTTAATCTTGCATGGTTATGGCCGCGCGCATTGCATTTTAATCCCACAGGAAATCGACTTAACTTAATTCATATGGGAGTTTGGATCGTGTTCTTTTCAAGTATATTTTTAACTCATACATTAGGTGGTGATCATCCAGGACGTAACCCGATATTCTGGCAACAAGCATGCGAAAAAAATCTACACAATGGTTGTTATAACTTACATTATTTAGTGGCAAAAGAGTGCGATAAAGGACAAGCACTTATGTGTGCTAAACAAGCCTGGATGATAAAAAATTCTATGGGTGTAGAGAATGATGAGAAAAAGCTGTATGAAGTAGCCACTCGCGCTTGCGAGTTGGGCCATGATGAACTTTGTGGTCGTTTAGAGCGTGGAGAATTTAATTATGCGGAACAACCTTAGAGTGTGGCTTGATCCGCTTACTTAATTGTGAGTTATCAATGGCATGATTTATTGGGCAATATTGGAGTTGTCTTAATGGTCGGCATGTATTTGCTTTTGCAAATGCAGCGCATCGAAAGCTCTAGTTATAAGTACTCAATATTCAATGCGCTAGGAGGCTTACTGGTTGTAATATCGTTAATGTACGAATTTAATATGTCTGCATTTATGTTCGAAGGCTTTTGGGTAGTGATAAGTTTATATGGAATTCTAAGGCAGTGGCGATTGAGAAGGAGTTAGTGCGCATGGATGTAAGTAATCGTTATTTAAGCTATAGATATGTGACAAAACAATAAACACAAAAATAGAAAACTACCTAGTTTTAATTAATTTCGTACCTAGTTGTACTTAAGGAAGTATGTTTTCTATGTAGATAAACTTTAATGAGCTGCAAGTTGATTATAATCGTGTAATTAATTGAACAGGTTAATACGAATTTACTACTTTCATTTTAGTAATAAAAAAAATGACAATTTCACTACTATTTCAGTTATTTGTTCAAACTTGTATAGTCAGTATATTGCTGGCGAATGCTGCTGCTAGATGCAATATGGTAGAAGTGGAGTTCTACTTAGAAAATGGTTTTTCTCAAGAATAAATAACTCGTATATGTGAAAATGCTTCAACAAATGATCAGCAATGCGAGTCTTTACAGTCCGAAAAGGATTTAACGCCATATCAAATCGAACAACTTTGTAGTACGTACGTCGAAACAAATTTTGATTGTGGATCATGCTCGAAACAAACAATTGAAAATCGTAGTAAAGATAATCAGGATGATTTGTCTCTGAACAAAGTTGCTATTGCAGAGCGTACTAGTCAATCTTAAAAAGCATATGATGCAATACAATTATTAAAAACGGGTGGAGACGTATTCAATTTAAAAGTTACTGATTCCAATCTTATTTATACAGATAAGAATTGTTTACTATCTGGAAGTGCAACAGAAAGAGGAAGGCGTCGTAAGTACTGCCATGATGTACATTAAACAATCTCGCGCCATAATCTTCAGGCTAGTATAGGAAAATCATTGCCTATAATTTGCGATCCAACTGCTACATTGGTTGGTGATATCTCAATTGAGTTAGCCTCTGGGTTAAGTGAGAATCCTTTTGAGATTCGAAAAAAATTTGAGACTTAATCTACATGGAATTAAAGAAAAAGATAATGCTGAGTACCCTGTGCGAAAGGGTATAGCTGTTGAAACATTGGTGCATGCGCTACAAATTCTTTCCCTATAAATTTTAAGTCTAAATACTTTATTGATGTGCTAGTTGAGAGGTTAATTTAGCAACTATAGTTGGAGAATTGGCTGAGGGTAGACAGAATAAAGCTATCCAATTCATTCTACTGGGCTTAAATCTATTTTTATTAAGTCTGTCTTCATTGCCTCGTGTGCAACTAAATTAATGGTAACAATATAATGAATTATCAATGGTATGACCTAATAGGAAATATAGGTGTTGCATTAATTATCATCACATATTTTCTTCTTCAATTGGGGCGTATGAACAGTGCAAGTTATTTGTACTCAACGCTCAATGCATTAGGTGCCTTGTTTGTCATTATTTCCTTAATGTTTGAATTCAATATGTCGGCCTTTATTGTCGAAGCTTTTTGGGTGGGAATTAGTTTGTTTGGAATCATTCGGCAGTGGCGCATAAGAAACTAGAATGGGAAACTAAAGTCGGGAAATTAAGCTGCAAAGCTAGTGTTGTATATGACAACACCTCTTATCCCTCATATATATACAAGGGTTACTCACTAGGTGGTACGTCCTAAGTGCAATTGCCGAACTACCCATCGACGTCCATATTTGTTCAATAAATCAAGCCTATTAAGGCTTTTAGACAAATATTTTCTAACAATTTATACATATTTATATGGGCATTCCCAAGCATTCAAAATACTTAGTCATAGGTGCTGGCATACATGGGCTGAGTACTGCATATCATCTTGCACTAGAGCTTAAATCGCGTGATATCGGCAGTGGAAAAGATATTGTGATTATTGATAAAACAGATGTGGGTGCGGGGGCTTCTGGCATAGCGTGTGGTGTGATTCGAAATAATTATTTTCAACCTGCGATGCGCGAGTTGATGGCGCATAGTGTCGATGTTTGGGAAAGTGATCCAGAAGCATTTAGTTATTATCCAGTAGGTTATATTCAAGCCGCGCCTGAAATTATGCATGAAAATGTTGAGAGTATCGCTCAGCAACAAAATGATATCGGTTATGAATCAGTATTCGTTGAAAGTGAAAAACAATGCAGTGATTACATGAAGAATATTTTTAACGATTGGCAGGCTAAAAACATTACAACTATCTTGCATGAAAAACGTGGTGGCTACGCAAATAATTTACCGAGCATGAAAGGGCTTGCCGCTAAAGCGAAAGATGAAGGGGTACAAATTATTTCAAATGTTCAAGTCACTGGATTTAAAAGTGACTCTGCTGCTAGCGCAATTAAAGAAGTGGAAACTAATCAAGGCAACATTGCATGTGATTATGTAGTTGTGGGAGTTGGGCCTTGGGTGAAAAGTATTTGGGAGATGTTGGAACTGCCTAAAGCTATTGATGTGAAAGGGCTTGATGGCAAAGTACATCATGACATACCTATGTGGGTTTATTGGTCTTTGCAGGAAGGCACCTTAGGCGTTGATCCTAATTTACAAAAAACGAATTCTGGAGATTTTCCACCTGTTGTACATGTAGATACCGATGCACCACTTTATTCCGATGCCGATGGCAAACTGATAACGGATCAGTTGTGGGGTATTTATTACAAACCCGACTTTAACTTTGGCGGTGTACAAGGTGGTGCTGCACCATTCAAGATTAAAACGAATCCTGATGATGTAAAAGTAGATCCGTATGGACCTGATTCGCCTGATTATATTGTCGATGAAAAATTTGCAGAGATGTGGGTATCCGCATTAGCGCACTGTCAAAAGCGTTTTGAAGGCACGCTGCCTAAGTATAAGAATGAGGCGTCGGGTGGGATCGGAGCGTTTACCCCAGATAGTTTTCCAGTTTTTGATGTGTTTCGTGAAAATTGCTACATCATTGCCGATTCAAATCATGGTTATAAAATGATTGGAATCGGAAAACTGGTTGCGGAAGAAATTGTGTGTGAGAAACAAAAGCTGCTTGAGCCGTTTCGTTTCTCACGTTATGCAGAAGGCAAACTACACCCTGTTTCAAATAGCCCATACCCATGGAGTTAGTAGTTCAGTAAAAATGCTTTTGCTTAATTAGTGATTAACTTATAAGTATAAAAAATAGGAGAGTTAAAATGACAACAGATTTAGAGAAACATGTCTATGCTGATGGACGAGATAAACTTATTAAAGAAGCACGTGAGAAAATAAATTCATTAGGCATTAAATACGTATACTTTCAATTCGTGTCGGTTACTGGGCGCATCGTTGGTAAAGGTATTCCTACAGATCATTGGGAGCGCATTGCAGAAAAAGGCTTCCAACTAGTTTATGGTTCAACGGCCAACCTTTATACCGATCGACATGGCCACTATATTGGTTACGGCGCAGAGGCATCTGAGCTCGTTGGTATTCCCGATCCGGAAACATTTTGTCAGCTTCCATGGGACAAGCGCATTGCACGAGTTTTTTGTACTTGTTTTCGTAACCGCGAAGAAAAAAATAACCCAGGAGCACATTTAACTTCGGATTGTCGCGGAAATCTTCGAATTTTTCATGATGAATTCAAAGAAAAACATAATGGCTTGCACATGCGCATGGGTACTGAGCCCGAGATGATGTGGCTAAAGAAGGACGAAAATGGCCAGCTTGCCGGCGGTGTGACCAAACCAAACTGTTATCACATCGATCAATTCGAAGAGCTACGCCCTGCTTCAATGAAAGTAATCGAATATGCCGAGCAAATGGGTTACGACATGATTCAAGGTGATCATGAAGATGCGCCAGGGCAATTAGAATTGAACTGGATGTATGATGATGTCCTGCGTAATGCCGACCGCTTAACAACGTATAGACAAATTTGTGCACAAGTCGCACGTGAACAAAATCTTGTCTCCTGTTTTATGACTAAACCCTTCATGGGTGTCTCAGCTTCCGGTTGTCACCACAATGTTTCTTTGTGGCGTGGTGGCAAATCCGTAGTGAATTCGCTGCATCAAGATCCAATGTGTGGAATGGAAGATGTATTTAGTTATTTACAAGGTGGTGAAAATACCTTTATGCCCGATCCATCTATCGACGAACGCAGACCGGGGCCAATAGGATTGCAATGTATTGGTGGTGTTATGGAGCATTTACAAGCGCTAACCGCGATCGGCTCTTCAACAGTTAACTCGTACCGACGTCTTTGGGATACCGGTTTTTGGGCACCGGTGTTTGCTGATTGGGGTTATCAAAACCGAACCTGTGGATTGCGTGTTTCTGCTCCGGGTCGATTTGAATATCGCTCGGTGGATTCCATGGTCAATCCATACTTAATGGGTGCTGCGTTATTGAAAGCATTTGATGATGGTATGTTCAATGATTTGGATCCAGGTGAACCAGAAGAGCGCAATATTTATGAAGCGATAGAGGCCGGTAAAGATGTGGAGCGGTTACCCATGTCATTAGGTGAAGCGCTCGAAGCTTTGGATAAGGATGAAGTGATTAAATCTTCAATGCCTGACGAGATGTATAAAGTGTTTACCCATTATAAAAATGATGAGTGGGAACGTTTTAATCATACTGTTACAGATTGGGATATAGAAACGTATCTAGATTATTTGCCTTAATAAAAAGATTAAACAGGAGATTTTGTAATGTGTGGAATTGCAGGACTTATCTGGAAAGGTAAGAGTTCGAATATTGGTTCAGAAATGACTTCTATGCTGCAAGCATTGAAGCATAGAGGACCCGACTCTACCGGTTTTGCGTTGTATGGAGACGCAAACAAAAAACAATATGTGATGCGATTTATCACCGCGGAACAAGAAGCCATGAAAACTGGATTTGATATACAGGCAGAAGTTGAAGCACGTGAAGAAGCGGTAGAGGCACGTATTAAAGAGCATGGCGCTAAAATTAACGAACAACATGCTTCAACGGATTATTCGCATCGTTATACATTCAACTTTGATGGTGATTTGAAAAGACTCATTGATTACGTTGAAGATATCGATGGTGTGGAAGTGCTTTCAGTTGGCCACGCATTAGAATTGATAAAAGATCTTGGTGATGCTGAAACGGTTTCTGATCAATATAAATTAGATGGTTTTCAAGGTACACATAGTATTGGTCATACACGTATGGCGACTGAATCCGATGTCGATATACGTTCCGCACATCCTTACTGGGCCTATCCATTTTCGGATGTGTCTGTTGTGCACAATGGCCAACTTACAAATTACTGGACCAACCGGCGCGCTTTAGAACGTAGCGGGCACCGTTTTATGTCTAATTGTGATTCCGAGCTGATAGCGGTATATCTCGCCGATCGCATAAACCAGGGTGATGATTTGGAAACGGCGATGAATAGCTCGGTGGAATATTTAGATGGTGTGTTTTCTTATCTCGTTGCAACAAGTGACAAGCTTGGAATGGCAAAAGACGTTATGGCCGCCAAGCCGATGGTAATTTACGAAAGTGATGAGTTTGTAGGCTTAGCATCAGAAGAGATTGCGATCCGCAGTATTTTCCCGCGCGAAATCGATACATTTGATCCTTATGAAGGGGAGGTACGAGTATGGCAAGCGTAGCCAAAAAACAAAAATCTGAAGAGATGGGCATGCATGCCGAGCAATTGGCAGGCCGTACTCAGCAGATGTATTTCTCCGCTTCAGAAGAGGAGAATTTTACTTATGCTTATGCACATGATGTTGATGTCAATAAATCCACTGAGATTGACTGTGAAAAGATGTCCAGTACGGAAACGAATATCAAAATTCGTGAGCTGATGAAACAAGGGCATGGAACCATCACAGTAAAAAATCCAATGGGTAAGCATGCTCTAGGAGTAGGTATTCTAAATAGACTAAATTTAAAATTTGAAGGCAGTTTGGGATACTTTGCGGTTGGCTTAATTGATGGACCAAATGTACATATCAACGGTCGCGTAGGTTGGTCTTGCGGTGAAAACATGATGGCGGGCACTGTATTGATTGAAAAAAATGCAGGCTCAACTTTTGGTGCTGCAATTCGTGGTGGTGATTTGGTTTGTAGAGGCAGTGTTGGTTCACGTACGGGTATTGATCAAAAAGGTGGAACGATCATTGTTGGTGGAGACACCGGCGCCTTTACTGGATTCATGATGCAACGCGGCCGTATGATTTTGCTTGGTAATGCAAGTGAAAACCTTGGGGATTCTATGTATGACGGAACCATTTATCTTGCAGGTAAAGCAAAGAGCCTAGGTGTAGATGCGGTCGAAGGTGATTTAACTGAGTTGGATATTCGTTATCTGAAAGACAAGTTGGCTTTATATGGAATGGAGGCACCGAATGGTGTTGAAAACATCACCAAGATCGTGTCCGGCAAACAGTTGTGGAACTACGACAACCTAGAACCGACTGAGAAAAAACTGGTGCTTTAATAACAGAAATTGAGGATAAAATTATGTCTGTAAAAGACGACGCAAAAAAATACAATTTAGGTGACAGTTACGTATTCCCACCGGAGGTCATGAATGACATTCATGTAAAGGCAGAGTTGGGTCGTTACCGTATGCGCGGATTTTCTATATTTAAAAAGATTCCCAGTTGGGATGATTTAACTTTTATGCCGGGTACGTTAACTCGGTTTGTGATTGAAGGTTACCGCGAAAAGTGTGAAACCCAAACGGTAATTGGTCCAATGGCCAAGCGTCCACTTGTGTTGGATATTCCTGTTTATATAACCGGTATGAGTTTTGGTGCATTAAGTTATGAAGCTAAAACGGCTTTAGCACGTGGCGCAAGTATGGCAGGCACTGCGACCTGTTCTGGGGAAGGCGGCATGATTCCTGATGAGCGTCGTTATTCTTCAAAATGGTTTTACCAAGTTATTCAGTCGCGTTATGGTTTTAACCCAAATCATTTGCGTTTAACTGACGCGGTTGAGTTCTTTATTGGACAAGGTTGTAAAGTTGGTTTAGGTGGACATTTGATGGGTCAAAAAGTGACTGATCAAGTTGCCGAAATGCGTTCTTTGCCTGCTGGTATTGACCAGCGTTCTCCTGCGCGTCATCCGGATTGGCTAGGTCCGGATGACCTTTCCTTGAAAATCAATGAAATCCGCGAAGCAACTGATTGGCAAATACCGATTCAGTTAAAGTTAGGTGCCGCACGTGTGTATGACGATGTTCGTATGGCAGCCAAAACTGGACCAGATTCTATTTTTATCGACGGTATGGAAGGGGGAACCGGAGCCGGTCCTCACCTTGCGACAGAAGATACCGGTGTTCCAGGCATTGCAGCGATTCGTCAGGCACGACGAGCAATTCAAGATGTAGGTATGGAAGGTCAGATATCACTAGTGTATGCAGGCGGAATTCGTAATGGTGCAGATGTAGCGAAAGCGATTGCTTTAGGTGCGGATGCTTGTGCGATAGGACATTCAGCGTTAATGGCACTGAATTGCAATAAAGATATTCCGGAAGCTAATTTTGAAGAAGAAATGGGAGTTGAAGCGGGTCATTGTTATCACTGCCACACTGGACGTTGTCCAGTAGGCGTTACCACTCAAGATCCAGAACTTCGCAAACGTTTAAATCCAGATGAAGCTGCAATTCGGGTGTATAACTTTTTACATACATTAACCATTGAAGCGCAATTGTTCGCGCGCGCTTGCGGTAAGACTAATATTCATTCGCTGGAACCAGAAGATTTGGCAGCTTTGACGATGGAAGCATCGGCAATGGCGCAAGTACCTCTAGCGGGTTCCCAACATACTGTTGGCCGTCCTGATTTGACGCGTTTCTAAAAAGATTTCACTGGGAGAGTATCATGAGTAATAAAGACATTGACCGTTTTATAAAATCGGATGGGCTTGATGAAGAACGGGAAAAAATGATCGGCCAGCATATAGGCTATCGTTATGATGTTAACCTTGTTCCTGATTTAAAATATTTAACTCCGTTTTTAAAAAAATATATAGAAACGATGGGTTGGAAAGATTTGAACTGGCTTGAAGATGTACATATGGGCTACGAGGAAAATCGAGCAGCGGTGTTCGATCGTAATATTAATGGCTGGGTCACTGTGCCCGAAGATATGAAATTATCTGATAATCAACAAGAACGTGACATGGTTGCACGTGAATTATTGGTTAAGTTTCAAATGTCAACGAACCATCCAATGGTAGAATTACGAAAGGCCTATGAGAAGTTTGATTAGGTTTGGCGGTTAATTTTAGTTTGATGACGTAAAAGGCAGTTTTTAAAGAAGTTGAACTTGTAATCGCGTTGCTTAAGATTTTATTGCATAGTTACAACATTATTTAAGTTATTAGCTTACTAATTATAAGAGTCTGCATATGATAGAGGAAACTGCAGAGCAACTACTACGCACTCACTTCCTTGGTTGGCAGTGTAGAATTCGTCAGCACGCTGTTCGTATTGAAGATGGTAGACCTTCACAAGGAATGCAACCAGCAGTAGTGGTAGATGGTGAAGTAATCGCTAACCTTACGGTTTTAATTAATAAAAATGAATTGGCTGAACTGGTTACCGAGTTTAGCTATATTTATAAAAAAACCGATGACCCAGCATTGCGTCGCAAAGATTTATTGAAAGTTTTGGTTGCAGGGTATTTTCAGCAACTAGAAGAATTTTCAGATCGTTTAACGGCCTTGTTTTCGCCAAACTCTGAGATCACCAATAAACTTTTAGAAGCAAGGGATGTATTGCTATATTTTAATCAGCAAAATCAGCAATATAAAATCCCATGTTCAGTGCAAGAATTGAAGTCAAAAGAACCTGAATACCAAGCAACTTTTTGGCACAACTCACTATTTAACGCTAATCTTCCCGCGAATGTCCGCATCCTCGCTTTTGCACCTGATTGGTCCAAGGTTTACGCTGATCCTTTGCCGAACCAGCTCGCAGCTATATCTTAATTTCAATGAGCTCTAGTGCACAATATAAAAGTATTCATATAGGTAGTTGTTTATGTGGTGCGATTCGTTATGAAGTAAATGGTGAATTACGAGAAGTGGTGAATTGTCATTGTAGTTTGTGCCGAAAGTTTCATGGGCACTATGGCGCATATACTGCAGCGAAGCGAGAAGATGTGAAAATTACAAATAACAATGATTTACTTGTTTGGTATAGAAGTATGAAAAATAGTGCGCGAAGAGGATTTTGCGTTATTTGTGGATCGAGTTTGTTTTGGGATTTAGATGGCGCTACTACAATTAGCATAGCTGCCGGAACCCTAGACCAGCCTACCGATCTTCGCACAGCTAAGGATATTTATATAGCAGAAAAAGGAGATTACTATTGTCTCGGCCCACAATTGGAGAAATTTGAACGAGGATTGTGACACCAGATTAATTAGTTTTTAAAACGTAGATATTTGTTGAGAAAAAATATTTGGTTCAGTAGTTGGGAGTTTGCAAACACCTTGTTCGCAAACATAAGCTGTCGTTTTTCCTTGCATGGCAAGTTTCCCTTTAACTAAAGGGATACTCTTGCCAACATTAGTTTGTTCTCTACCCTCAGATAGAACAACTAATATTTTATTTGGTAAATAGCTTGCCCTGTATTCTTTAATAAAACGCTCTGCATCTTGTTTTTTATCTTTAGGAGTGACAATAACAATTTCTTTTGGATTATCTAAGTAATAATCTACAGCTAGAAGCATTTCAGAAAGAGCGGTCGGTCTCTCTGCAAGGATTTGATTAGCTGACTTTAATGCTTTATCTGCTCGTTTGCGGTATGAGTCGTTTGACGTAAATTCATATAAACGCAATAGATTGAGTACGGCTACAGAGTTACCTGAAGGTTCAGCACCGTCAAAATAAGGTTTTTCTCTAACAAGAAGATTTTCATGATCATCGCTGGTCATAAAGAAACCTCCATGAGAACCATCTTCATAATGTTTGGAAAGTGTTTTATCGAGTTCAATCGCAAAATTGAGCCATTCAATATCATGAGTTGCTTCGTACAGGTCTAAGGTCGCGGCGGTGTAAAATGCATAATCATCAAGATAGGCATTGTGTTTGCGTGTATCATCCTTATAGCTTCGAAATAATCTGCCTTCTTCAATCAAATGCGTTTTAATAAAATCAGCGGCCATTACAGCATATTCAATATATTCTTGTTCACCAAGAATTAATCCAGCGCGCGCATAAGCGGAAATCATTAGTCCATTCCATGCTGTCAATATTTTTTCGTCTCGAATAGGATGCGATCTTTTTTCTCGAGCCTTATAAAGTTTTTCTTTTGCCTCAGTAATAATAGTTGCTAGTTTTTTAGTAGATATGTTGAGTTTATTGGCAATAACAGTTCCATCGTTTGGTGTATTCAATATATTACGGTCTTCAAAGTTTCCGGTATCGGTTACCGCGAAATAACTCTTCACTATCATTGATGTCTGCTTGCCTAGTGCCTGATCTAATTCTTTTGACGTCCAAGTAAAAAAATAGCCCTCTTCACGAAGATTATTATCTACAAGGCTATCCGCATCTGTTGCGGAGTAAAATGCTCCTTTGGGTGATGTCATATCTCGTTTAACATAGCGGAGAATTTCTTTGGTAGTTCGAAGAAAACTTTCATCTCCAGTAAGCTGATAGGCCTCAAGATATGCCATTGATAGTAATGCGTTGTCATAAAGCATTTTTTCAAAATGCGGCACTAGCCATTCTTCGTCTGTGCTGTATCGATGAAAACCTCCACCGACATGATCGTATATTCCACCCGCAGCCATTTTCTTTAAAGTTAAAGTTGCCATTTCTATTGCTTCAACATTTTCTGTATGTCTTTGGTAACGAAGTAAAAAACGTATAGATATGTCGCTTGGAAATTTTGGTGCTTGTGACCGTCCTCCGTATAGTGGATCAAACCCTGATTGGTAATATAAAAACGCATCGTGGAGAATTTTAATTGAGGGTAGCTGGCCATCGCTTGCTTGCGGGCTTAGTGAACTGGAAATTATGTTTGCTAATTGTTGGCTTTGCTCAGTGATTTGATCAGGTTGTGTGTCATAGATATTTTTGAGTTTTTTAATTAGTGTTAAAAAACCAATGGCTATGCCACGATCGCCATCACGCGCAGGAAAATATGTACCACCATAAAATGGTTTTCGATCTGGTGTGAGCCAAGTTGTCATCGGCCAACCCCCACGACCAGTCATGGTTTGTACGGCAACCATGTAGATGCTATCCACATCTGGCCGTTCTTCACGATCAACTTTGATCGCTATATAGTTTTCATTCAAAAACTTTGCAATCTCTTCGTCTTCAAATGACTCTTCTTCCATCACGTGGCACCAATGACAAGTAGAGTAACCAATGCTTAAAAGTATCGGGCGTTTTAATTTCTTAGCTGTTGCAAAAGCTTCATCACCCCATGGGTACCAATTTACCGGGTTATGTGCGTGTTGAAGAAGATATGGACTTGATTCCAGAAATAATCGGTTAGTGTATTTTGCCGTTCCACTATCGAGTAAATGCTTTGTATGAGGCCGGTATGCACTGCCACGTTGTTCTTTTTTTTTGTTCAGTTCTAGTTGAAGCTCTTTAGGATACGGTTTTGCACCAGGAGGAAATTCAAAATCTGCAATATAAATAGATGTCGTCGTACTTTTGTTATTTTCTTCTGCAAAACTATACGTGCATAGTAATAACGTTATGACTACTAGAGTAGGAATTGCATTTCTATACATCACTTCTAAATCCTGGTTACCAAGCTTCTTTTATGAATACATACTGATTTATTGCGTATTCTTAAAGTTTTGATTTGGAAGGATTGCCGGCATTTAATAATTGTTCAAAAAATAATCAATTCAGACTAAATATAAACTCTATTCGAGCTATGTGCTAATTTAATTACCTATTTGTGGTTATAAATATCTATCACTTTGTACTAATCCCCTCTATGTATTTTTTCAATACCGGTACAAGCGTAAGGTTCTAATCAAAGAGCAAATTCAGATCAATGAGCGTGGTCATAAGCAAATACAAGGGAGAGAGGTGTTTGCTGCATTGGAAAATTATGACTATGGCTCGACATAACAAGAGGAAATATCAATGACTGATGCACTGGGCTCGCTAACCGTTGTCTTTACGGAATTTTACTACTTTGTAACCGTAGTATTCATGTTCTTAATTCACGTTGGTTTCTGTATGTATGAGGTAGGTGCTTCTAGGCACAAGAACCATTTACATACCTTAATGAAAAACGTCATGATCATTCCACTAGTGACTATTACCTTTTTCTTTTTTGGTTGGTGGATCTATTTTGCATTCCCCTATGGACCATGGATCATGGGAGACATAGTTGCTGCACCTCATGCAGTACCATGGAGTGAATTAATGGGCCCACATTTAGGTGGCACGCCAGTTCAAGAAGCTTTAACTGCAGATGACACTGCGTTTTGGGCACGCATAAATGGTGTGTTCTGGGCCGCGTTTTTATTATTTTCCTGGACTGCAGCTTCTGTGGTATCGGGTGCTTTGATTGAACGAGTAAAATCTGGTGGTTTCTGGATATTGGCAGTCTTAATTGGTTCTGTGTTCTGGATCATTGACGCAGCTTGGGGCTGGCACTGGGATGGCTGGATGGTACACAAGCTTGGTTATCACGATGCTTATGCATCAGGTGTAATTCACGCAATTGCAGGTGGTTTTGCGTTAGGTGTGTTGCTAGTTTTAGGGCCGCGTATTGGTAAGTTTAGAAAAGACGGAACCCCTCGCCAAATTCTTCCGCAAAATCCTTGGCTAGTGTGTATAGGAATATTTTTGATCTACACAGGTTTCTGGGGCTTTTATGCGGCTTGTAATGTTCCAATAATTGATTTCTTTGGTGGAGATATGTTGGATGTTGAAGGTAAGACGTTGTTTACAGCGACTAATATTTACCTTGCTCCTACAACACTTTCTGCCATTACATATAATTTCCTCATTGCATTGTCTGGTGGTTTGTTAGGTGGATACATCGTTTCAAAAGGAGATCCGTTCTGGACCTTCTCGGGTGGCCTTGCTGGATTAATTGCAGCATCCGCAGGTAATGATTTGTATCACCCAATGCAAGCATTCATCATTTCAATCATAGGTGTATTCATTGCTTATAAGATGCATCACTGGGTAGAACGTAAATTTAAACTTGATGATGCAGTAGGTGCAGTTGCGGTACATGGGTACGCTGGTTTCTTTGGTGTTGTTATATGTGGATTTGTACTTTGGGGTTACCCCTCTTCGCCATTTGAAGGCTATGCAGCGATAACTCCATGGGGTCAATTCATAGGTGCCCTGATTATGTTCTTTGTACTGGGATTTTTCCCAGGGTTAATTTCAGCAAAGATATTAAATGCCTTTGGATTGTTGCGCATTCCACGAGAAGTAGAGCTTGCAGGTTTAGATATTGCTGAAGAAGTAGCGATGGAAGAAGCCGCTCAAGATCTCGACAAAGCATTACGTGCAGAAGAAATGTAATGGCATTGACTAAATATTTTATTTTAAATTTAAAAACAAGAGGGCAATAAAATGTCTACAGGTGTTGAGAGTTTTGCGGAGTTAGATACATTAGGTCCGATCTATCCAATGGTTGGCGCTGAAGTTGTTCTGATTCTAATAGGTATTGCGATTTGGATCATATGGCATATCTGGCAAACTGCTATAGAGAGGAGCGAGCACAAGCGAGATATCGAGCTTGCGAAAAAGTGGCATTCGGTGCGAATAAAGGAAGCCTCGAAAGGTGATTGATACGGAATAGCTTCCGTTTCCGTTATTTATGTTTTTTTGAAACATATCTATTGTTTTGGTCCCGGATTTGTAGTCGGGACTATTTATTATGTATAAGCTATTTCAAGGTATACCGGCCAAGCCCATACTTGTAATTGCACCGTTAATGTTAATAGTGTCTTTAGGTTTGTACTATCAGGGTCAATATAAGCGTTGTACAGAGCAAGCTAATCTTCGAGAACAGCTCTATTCTCATCTTAAGAAAAGTGTAGCACAAACGATTCCATTGGCTGATTTTATGCCATTTGTATGGGATCAAGCCTTTGTATTACAGAACTATAAGCCGGATCGGAAAATTCGCGGTTGTCCTTTTGGTTGGGACTGGACCGAAGAACAACGTAATAAATTAATCGATCAAAATTTACTAAATATAATATTTTTCACCTTAAATAAAAAACGCGTTACTTTTGTAGAATTTAATAATCAGAATATAAGTTTCGATAGTGTCGAAAAAGAAATATCGTTGACAGCAGAGTCCGCATACTTTGAGGTTGAATTGAAAGATGCAGATAGCACTGGTTTGTTGTTAAGGCGAGTAGGCAGTTAATGAAAAAACTTTGCCGTATTTTAGTATTTCAGCACATCATCGATGAGCATCCAGGAATTTTTCGAGAATTTTTACAGGAAGATAATATTGAATGGCATGCTATTGAATTAGATGAGCATGAGCCTATACCAAACTTAGAATTCTATGATGCTCTGTGGGTCATGGGAGGGCCTATGGATGTATGGGAGGAAGTTGACTACCCATGGCTTGTGGATGAGAAAGCTGCCATTTACGAGGCCATAGTAGAACGAAAAATGCCTTACTTAGGCTTTTGTTTGGGGCATCAATTACTGGCAGATGTATTAGGCGGTGAAGTAGGTTTGTCGGAAACACCTGAAATTGGTGTACTAGATGTGAATGCTACCAAACAAGGCATTGAAAGTTCTTTTTTTCAAGGTCTTCCTGAACATATTAAATGTTTGCAATGGCATAGCGCAGAAGTAAAACGTGCACCTGAAAATGTGGGGGTGCTTTCTTCAACACAAGCATGCCCCGTTCAAGCAATGTCAGTCGAGAATCATGCGCTAAGTGTACAATTCCATATCGAAATTACTCCTTCTACTGTATCAGAATGGGGAGCTATTCCAGCATATAAAACTGCATTAGAAAATAAACTTGGCAAAGGGGCGTTAGAGAAGATTAATTACGATGCAAAACAATATATGACAGACATGAATCATCATTCTCGTTTGTTGTATGAAAATTGGAAACAGACTGTTTTATATTAAATTCATTTTAAAAATCTAGTTACTTTATATACATACGGAGAGCAATAATGAAAACCTTAGAAGAGGCAAGGCTTGAATACCGTTCCCATAGTATTCATTGGGGTTTTAAATGGGCCTTGTTTTGCGCCTGTTTTTGGGGGTTATGGTACGTCCCAGGAAGTGCAATATGGTTTGAGGCACCCTACGTTAGTATGGCGTTTGAAGAACCAGGGGAGCTTCTAGTCGCTGCAGCAATAATTACTACGCTTAACGCGATCACGGTGCTTATCTCTCTATTTGTTTGGAATGTCGTGCAGCATAAAATGGGTGAATATCGTCGAACCTTCCGTCAGATGAAAAAATTATCGAAGTGGTTTTTTCTGGCTGCAATCTTTGGTGGCCCTTGTGCAATATTTGGTTCCTTTATGGCCATCGCCTTTGTAGGGGGTGTGTTTGCAGCTGTAGCAGCACTCTTGTATCCGATTGTTGGCGCTACCCTGGCAAAACTTTGGTACAAGGAAAAAATCACTACCAGAGCTGCGCTCGGCATCTTTGTTATGGTTATTGGCGGTATTACGGTTTTCGCACCCGGAATTATTGAAGAGATCACTGGTGCAAGTGGAGGTAGCTCCGTATGGTTAGGTTATTTGGGCGGTGCAATGGCTGCAATTGGTTGGGGGATTGAAGGTGCGGTCGCGGGTCGAGCGCTTGATGTTACCGATCCCGATGTCGGGATTTGCATTCGCTTTACTGCAGAAGTTCTATACTGGTGCGTACTTATCCTGCCCGGTATTATCATTTTTACCGATTACCCAGTGTTGCAAATTATTGCCGACACTATGAATTTTTGGGGAATTGTTTGGTTAACATTAGCGGGATTCACTTTCGGTTATAGCTATGTGTGCTGGTATAAATCCTTTCCACTGATTGGTGTTGGTCGCGGCCAGGCTGTTGCTTCTTTATATGGTGTATTTGCAGTGATCTTTCTCGCTATCTTTACTTTGGATCTACCTGAGTGGAATTTTGTTGTGGGTTTGGTATTGGCAGTAGGAGGTGGGTTTATCATGTTTACTGAAGATGGTAGCAAGATAGAAGTAATTCGCGATATTGGAACGAGCAGCCACATAGACAATGAAGGTCATCTGGAGAGGAATTAACCATGGCACCAAATATACATATGAAAGGACATATTCTACTTCAACTTAATGATGCGCCGGACGGCTTGTGGGACTACGAAATCGCAAGTCAGGTGCTGAAAGATTACGACGTAGATAAAAATACCGTCTTCTGGAAGGGCGAAGTACGGGCCACGTTAACCGATATGTTTTCAGGCGCACTCATTGAAGAGTTGGAAGACAAACTAGATGATGGTGAGCATTTCGGACCTGAGCGTGTTCTCTGTAAGTTCCGCTTGACGCCGTTTGGTCGTGAACGAATGCAAGAGACAGGAATTTTATAAGTTCTTTTTTAATTCACGACAATTAAATAATAAATGAGGTAAGTGCAATGTCAGACTTTTGGGCATATCCTGGTGCAGACATCCTGGCTATCATTTTGATGGTAGTGCTTTGTGTAGCAGCGCTGATCCTGGCGCGTTTCTGGACCAGAAAGCTGTAATACAATTTGAGTGAAAAAAAAGTGGGTGATATACCGCTCTTATTCTAAGTGTGCGGCAAGCGGCATGTTTCAAAATTTAAATTTTTCGATCATGTTGAAGTGCAGGAATTCTTTGACGTGCCTGCAATACTTGTTGAACATCGATGTCTGCAGTGATGAAGCCGGGATTTTCTCCGGCGTCTGCTAAAACTGTTCCCCATGGGTCTACAATTAATGAATGTCCATAGGTAGTTCGTTCGCCTGGATGTTCGCCACACTGACATGGTGCAAAAATATAACAACCCGTTTCAATTGCTCGTGCCCGAATCAATGTATGCCAATGAGCAATACCTGTTGTTTTGGTAAAGGCGGCAGGTATGGCTAAAAAATTTGCTCCATATTGAGCAAGTTGTCTGTATAAATATGCAAAACGTAAGTCATAACAAATTGACATCCCTAATGAGCCCCAAGGTGTAGATACAAGCACGGGCTTGTCACCAGCTTCAACGTTTGCAGATTCTAAATAAGATTCCCCATCGCTGAGATTTACATCAAACAAATGAAGCTTATTGTATTTTGCTTCGACATTTCCGTGATTATTTATTAAGTAAGAGCGGTTATTAACCTTTTCCTTACTAATCTTGATTGGTAGAGAGCCTAAAAGTATCCACACGTTTAACTTTTTAGCAAGTTTGCACAGTTGAGAGAGTGCAGGGTGTTCTTCCTCAACATACGAATGCGCTAGCATTCGAGCGTCATCATTATCTACATAACAAAAATATTCAGGCAGACATATAAGTTCTGCACCTTCTGAGTGTGCATTGCATACAAGTGCTGTAATGTCGTTAATATTCTGGTCGATGTCAGGGCCAGAATTGTTTTGTACACATGAAACCTTAAATGTGTTTTGCATTTTAAAAATATTGATATCGTATGTATAAAACTATATTAGGACGAGTTCATATTCTATATACTATAGAGGGAATGCTTTGAAGGTGAATCATGTCAGATCAAAAACATCACGTAAACGTATCAAATATACATAAATCAACTAAGTTTTCAGATTCTGATATTTATCTTATGGTGATGTTGCATACCTATAAGCATAAAAGTTGCAGCGAAATTGCTAAGCAATTTGGTGTAACGCAGGGCGAGATATATGAGATTATTTCGCGCAGAACTAACACAGGATGTTGTGGGTAATAAAGAAGTGACTACAGTTTTGATAATGCACTGTCTCCAACGGGTGCTCCATTAAACTCTATAAATGCATCTTTTAAACATAACCACATATAATCTGTAGAGGCACTGTCAAATACTAGGTAAAAAGCCGGTGTATTGTTTATATCGTTACGAATGATAATGCCATTAATTCGTGCAATAGAAGTTTGTGCAATAGCACCATTTGGAAAAGATTTAAGGCGTAAATCTATTCCGCATATTTTTGCGAACATATCGCTAGAATATTTTCCTGTAATCATAAACCATGATGATGAATCATTGCGCGGTACAGAATAACATTTAGCAGGATTGTTCTTTTTATATTCTTCTTCAAGCGAAGAGCATTGGTTTTGCTCGCTGTGAATGTTATTTAAAATAAGTACCTCAGTATCTGCAAGCCGTGCGACTAATGCGCCATTATCTTGTAAATAAGCTTGATTGTTCATTTCACCGATGTTTAAACCTTGGCTTTTAGTCCACTGGATTGCTTGTTTGCCTTTAAAACCTGCTCTTGCAAATGAAGTTAAATCAACTAGCCCCAACTGTTTAGCGTGTATGGCTTCATCTTCAGCGCTTTTGCCATAATCATCTACCAATACTACATCACGATGCTCAATAAAATTCGCGCCTTCAGCTAACAGCGTTCTATAGTGAGGACTGCGAATAAGAAAATGGTTTGGGTGTATTTCAGACATGGTTACATCTCTTGGCGTTTGTTGTCTGGATCATAAAATGGCATCTCTACAACTTCGGATTGAATGACAGTGCCGCTGTTTAGTTTAATGCTGATTTGCATTCCTGGCTCAGTATCAGCTTTAGCATAAGCCAAGCCAATTATTTTATTCAAGCTAGGGGAATGTGCGATAGAAGTGATATGCCCAACAATATTATTTCCATCTAATATTAGATTCGATTCTTTTGGAACTTCATCTTGCGCAGCGTCTATAGAAAATCCAACTAGTTTACGATCAGAAGGATTGTTATCGATTAGTTGTAATGATCGTCCTCCAACAAAGAAAGGTTTCTTTTTTGCAATCGCCCAGGTCATATGCACTTCTTGTGGAGTAGTCATCGCATCAGTATCTTGGCTAACGATGATATGTCCTTTTTCTAATCTTAATAATCGTTGTGCTTCAATCCCTACAGGTTGAATATTCTGTTCCTTACCCGCTTCTAAAAGTGCATCCCATAAGGCTTCGCCTTGCGATGAGGGAACATGTATTTCATAACCTAACTCACCGACAAAACCCACTCGTAATAAGCGTGCGGGGATGTGTGCAACTGTTCCTTTGCGTACTGCTAAATAAGGAAATCCTTCAGGTGTAAGATCGATGTCATGGCACACTTTTTTTAATACTTCACGAGAATTAGGTCCAGCAATGTTTACACCTGCATACGCCGCAGTTACATTCGTTACATCTACATCCAAACGCCATTGAGTATTCCACCACAACATGGTGCGGTACACATTGTCTACACCGCCAGTAGTTGCCGTAACATAAAAGTGTTCATCACTGAATCTACATGCTACACCGTCATCAATAATGGTTCCTGCAGGATTGGTCATTAATAAATAACGAGACATTCCTATCTTTTGTTTTGCATAAGCAAAGGTGTACATACGATTTAAAAATTCTGCAGCATCCGCACCGCGAACTTCAAGCCCACCTAATGTTGATACATCAATTAATCCAACGTTATTGCGTATGGTTAGGTTCTCATCGTGAATACATTGATCACGGTTTTGAGCTTGTCCGTAATAACCTGGTCGCCACCACACCCCAGCCGTTATCATTTGTGCACCGAGTTCTTTGTGACGGTGATGGATTGCAGTAAATCGCTCTGGTTCAAAACTTCGTCCTGCAATGACACCAAGTTTTTCTGCTCGGAATGGTGGACGTGCAGTAGTTACTCCTACTTCTGCGACGCTGCGTTGTGTTTCATTAGCTACCAAGCGAGCGGTTGCAAGTGCAGAGTGACGGCCTTGTGAAGGACCCATGCCTACGGTTGAGTATCTTTTTACTAATTCGAGTTCTGAATAACCATCTTTACAAGCATTGACGATGTCCGCATATTGTAGATCTTCATCTAAGTCTACAAACTCTTTGCCTTTTGGATGTGGAAAGATGGGCCATGGATGATTTCCGTAAGAATCTGTAGTAGAAGATGTCACTTGTTGAGATGTAATGTCTTTTACATCTAGCCCTAAATTATCACAGGCTGTTTTTCCAGCATATTTTCCGGAATCTATTAATGCACTGAGCTCGTTAACACCGTTAACTGCACCGGCCAAATATAATGACTTAGGTAGCTGAGTTATTGAAAACCTAGCAGTGTCGTCGTCATACGAAATTTTACCACCTGATTGAAGAGCAAGTTGATATGTGGGTGTGAATCCAATCGATACGCATAGCAGGTCACAATCAAAATGTTTAGATTCATCTGCGCACTGACCTTGTCCGATAACTTTTCGTAACTCGACACTTTGAATATGGTTTTTATTTGCGCATGCCGCTGCTGCATAAACAGTGTGACCTGTAAAAATGGAAATACCTTTATCTTTTACTTGTTCGTACATCGGTGCAGCGATTGGTGAATCACGCAGATCGGCAATTGCAGCAATCTCTACTCCATTTTCAAGTAAATCTAATGCGGTTGCATAGCCATCATCATTAGCAGTGAGTATGACGGCACGTTGACCTGGGCGAACACCGTATAAACGAATCAATCTTTGTGCTGCAGAGCTAAGCAGTATTCCTGGTAGATCATTGTTGTGGAAAATTGCGGGTTGCTCCATTTTTCCAGATGCTAATACCACTTCTTTTGCGCGTAACTTATACATACGGTTACCCTGAATAATGGGTAACCAATTATCCGCAAACCATGCATTGCATACTGCACTGGTCAATACTTCGATATTTGGTTGATTGACAATTGCTGTAATTAATTCATTTCGCATTGCGGAGGCTACTGTTCCATCAACATCGAAGCGGGAATAGTTTAGCGAACCCCCTAAAAGAGATTCTTGTTCAATTAGAATGACTTCTGCCCCAGCTTTAGCAGCAACTAATGCAGCGTTCAAGCCTGCTGGTCCTGAGCCAATTATGGCAACATCACAAAACTTATAACTCTTGTCAAAATAAGCATGTGGTGTGTTTATATCTACTTTTCCGAGACCTGCGCGTTTGCGTACTACAGGTTCCCAAAACTTTTGCCAAGCTCCTTTAGGACGATAAAAGGCTTTGTAATAAAAGCCTACTGGCATGAACTTACTGAAGGTTCCTACTTTGGCGTTTTTGTCATTTTCTAAACTACCATTGTAGTTTTGCCCACTGACTTGTAAGTTGGATGTAATCTTGCGACGATCTGCAGCGACATTAGGTTCGCCATCAAGTTGAACTAGAGTGTCTGCTTCGAGTCCTGCCATCGACATTACGCCACGCGGGCGGTGATATTTAAATGAGCGCGATAGTAGCCAAACATTGTTAGCGGCTAATGCACTGGCAATGGTGTCTCCAGCTAAACCAGTATAGGTTTTGCCTTCAAAACTAAATGTGATCGATTCATTATGATCAACGAATAGTCCAGTAGAAGTTGGTAGACGATTAATTTGTGCTTCCATTATATTTTATTCTAGAAATCCACACGTTCAGTAAATACTTCATTAGCTGGATAGGTTTTTAATATTTCATCAGTAATGGTATTTCGCTCTGCAATAAACCAGTACGAGGTGGCGGCATGGCACCACCATTCTCGCACTACGCCTGCAGTGTTATTAGACATCCACATATAATCTGCCCATTGTTCATCACTCAGTTCCTTTGGGTTAGGCATATCAGTCACTTCGCCAAAACAGATAAATTCTGAAATGTTTCGAGGTCCGTTTAAAGGGCAATTCATTATTTTCATTTTTAATGGCTCGCAGCTGTGGCGCCAGCTTCGTTTGACAACTTAAAAGTTTTAAAACGGTCGAGTTGAAATGGTTGAATCATTGCGACGGTTTTTTCTTGCGCAATAGTTTCTGCCATACATTTTCCAGATATAGGCGTGGCCTTGAATCCCCAAGTACCCCAGCCAGCATCCAGCCAATAATTTTTCACAGGACTTTCTCCCATGATAGGGCTGTAGTCAGGTGTCATATCTGTGATGCCAGCCCACTGCCGTAAAAGTTTTAACTCGGCAAAAAATGGAAATAACTCAAGTGTGTGTGCGATGAGGCTTTCTTTAAGATCTAGTGTGGAGCGAGTTGAATACAATTCATAAGGATCAGAACCGCCTCCAATTACAATTTCTCCGCGTGCTGTTTGTGAAACATAGGCATGCAAACCTGCAGAACTTACTAATGGATCAAGAAAAGGTTTTACTGGTTGAGTGACCATGGCTTGTAAAGGATAGCTGCGTATCGGTAATTGAATACCTGCCATTTTTGCCACTACCGAACTCATACCCGCAACTGCTTGAATGGCATGATTGCATTGGATAGTACCTCGATCCGTTTCTATAGCAGTTACTTTGCCAGCATTAATTTGCACACCAGTAACTTCTGTGCGTTGGTGAATTTCAACACCCATCTGTGAAGCTCGCATGGCATAACCCCATGCGACAGAGTCATGTCTTGCGGTTCCCCCATCGCGGTGCCACAAACCGGCTTGAATTGGAAAACGTGCGCTTTTATCCATATTCAAGCAAGGGACGATTTCGAGTATCTGTTTTCTGTCTACCATTTCCGATCGAACACCTAGGTGCTTGTTTACCTCTGCGCGTAAAGTAAACGTTCGTACACTTGCATCTGAGTGTGCAAGTGTAAGCTGGCCACGCTGGGAATACATTTGGTTATAGCCTAACTCGTTGGCTAGATTTTTAAATAATTCAACAGATGCTTTGTAAAATGCAACTGCTTCGGGTGAAATATAATTAGAACGTACCACTGTAGTATTGCGTGCAGTGTTGCCCCCACCAACATAACCTTTGTCAAGCACCACTACATTTGTAATACCATGGTAGCGAGCTAAGTGATACGCAGTAGATAAGCCATGACCACCAGCACCTATGATTACTACATCGTAAGATTTTTTTAAATATTTTGCGGCAGGGATATCTCGACGAGCAGGATATTTAGATGCAAAGCCGTATTTTAATAAACCTAATGGCATGAATATTCTCTTTTTATTTAAGCCTTATGTATAGAAAGTTAAAACAATCCTACAATTTCATTATTTTCGTCTACATCAATATGATTTGCAGCAGGTACTTTTGGTAGCCCGGGCATCGTCATAATATGTCCGCATAAGACGACTAAAAATTCCGCACCTGCGGATAAATATACATCTTTAATTGGAACCACATGGCCCGATGGTGCTCCACGTAAATCAGGGTCCGTTGAAAAAGAATATTGTGTTTTCGCCAGGCATACTGGGAAATGTCTATAGCCTTCATCTTGATAGTGCTTTATTTTATTGCGAATCTTGGTTTCTGCAATAACATCACTAGCGCCGTAAATCTTTGCAGTAACTTTAGTAATTTTTGTCCATAGCATGTCGTTTTCTTCGTAGGCATAATGGAGGTCAGGTGGTATGTGAGTTATTTCCTCCACCACTTCATTAGCGAGATCTACAGCACCGGCGCCACCATGTGCCCAATGATTGCATTCAATCAATTTCACCCCATGATGAGCCATCTTCTCTTGGAGGAGTGAAATTTCAGCATCGGTATCTGAGGTAAAACGATTGATTGCAACAATACAAGGTAAGCCAAAATGATTGTGAATATTATTCATATGGCGTTCTAAATTAGGTATACCTTTTTCCAGTGCGGGAAGATTTTCATCTTCGATGCTTTCAAGTTCGGCATACCCGTGATATTTCAGTGCACGAATAGTCGCCACTATAACCACTAATGATGGTTTTAAATTAGCTTTTCTGCATTTTATGTCGAGAAACTTTTCCGCGCCTAAGTCGGCACCAAATCCCGCTTCCGTTACTACATAATCTGCAAGCTTAAGTGCAGTCTTGGTTGCAATTACGGAATTACAGCCATGTGCAATATTGCCAAAGGGGCCGCCATGAATAAATACAGGATTATTTTCTAAGGTTTGTACTAAATTAGGTTTTATCGCATCTTTTAATAATGCTGTCATAGAACCCTGCGCATTAATATCGCGCGCGTAAATAGCTTCGCCGCTGAACTTATATCCGCAAATAATATTGCCAAGTCGATTTCGCAGATCTTGAATGGAAGTCGCTAAACACAAGATCGCCATAATTTCAGATGCGGTGACAATATCAAAACCAGTTTCTCTAGGATGCCCATTTGCAGTACCTCCTATGCCAACAATCAATTCTCTTAATACACGATCATTTAAATCAACAACGCGTTTCCATGAAATTCGACGATCATCGAAGCCAAGTTCGTTGCCATGCTGCAGATGATTATCAATCAGTGCTGCAAGTAAATTGTGGGCAAGGCTAATTGCATGAAAGTCACCGGTAAAATGCAGGTTTATATCTTCCATTGGCACTACTTGCGCGTAACCTCCACCTGCAGCGCCACCTTTCATGCCAAAACAAGGGCCTAAAGAAGGCTCGCGTATACACACGAGTGCTTTTTTTCCGATGCGGTTTAATGCGTCACCTAGACCAATAGTCGTTGTCGTTTTACCTTCACCTGGAGGAGTAGGACTAATTGCGGTAACAAGAATTAACTTTCCATCATCCTTGTTATTTAATGAATTTATATAATCAAGTGAAAGCTTTGCTTTGTAGTGACCGTATGGTTCTAAATGCTCGCTTTCTATACTAAATTTTTCTTTTGCGAGTCCGACGATGCTTTGCATGTTCGCTTGTTTTGCAATATCGATGTCAGCCATTATTTAATTTGTTCTATGTTTAATTCCGGTTAACGTTTATTGACAACTTTGAGGCGCAACATGATATCGGGCATACCCAGCTAGGAATGGGTGTCAATAATAACGAGTCTATATATATGAAGGTTAACTGTAGGGGGGTTATGGTCAATGGCTCGAAAGACATACTACCTATTGAGTAATGACTAAATAGGCTTGTGTGGTGGGTTGCAACGCCTAAGGTTGCAACTAATGAGTTAGCTCTCATTTGAATGAGATGCAAAAAGATGTTCGTTAAGTGACTGCTTTGGCCCGGTAGCCAATAGCCATGGTTTTATTGGGTTCATGCCACATATATACGCAAAACATGCCTGAGATGAATATTACTATACGTAAATAAATGTTACTGTCAATAACATTCCTCAGGCGCGATTATTGCGCTAATATACTGTCTAGTACGCGCTAATAATCAAATCTACTGCTTTACCAATATCAGTCACAATAGGTGCAGATGCATCTTGTATTCGTTGGTCGTCAGAAGTTTGATACTTGCCTGTTTGTACCAAAATTGCTTGTAGGCCAGCAGACAAAGCTCCATTAACATCTGCATCCACATCATCCCCTACCATTACAACTTGATTAGGCGAGCAGTGAAAATCTTTGATGGCTGCGAGAAAGAATTCTTTTGCTGACTTATCAAGTATAGTCGCCTATTCCGCTAGCCGACTCTAGTGCATGTATAAAGGGTCCTGCATCTAGACTGAAGCCATCTTCTTCTTTGAAATAACGATTATCTCCCATAGCTAGTAACTTTTTTTATCCAGGAGGATGCGGAAAGCTGCATTCATGGTTTCATAAGTAAATGACGAACCTGCGTCACCAACTAATACTGAATCAAATTCTTGATGCTTGAATTCCGAAAATTCTGGACGAAGATTAGGATGTATAAATAGATAAGGGTTTAACTTGTGATCTTTAATATACTGACGTGCGGCTAAAGGTGCAGTAAATAATTGTTGTTTAGGTATTATCAGACCTTTACTAGATAGCTTTTTTAATAGGTCATCTCGTGTGCTACGTGTAGTGTTGGTGATAAAGCGTAGAGGAATGTTTTGTTTGTTTAATGAACCAAGTGACGCTAATGAATTTGGTAGGAGTTTATTACCTACATAGAGAACGCCACTTAAATCTAGCAGTACACCTTTAACCATAGTTACATATTCAGCCCCTTGGTTACTTATATGAAAATTATACTCCTCATTTCAGGTTAAAACGTGATTTTCACTAATTAGTTTTACACCAATTGTTAAAAATATGTTTTAAACATAGGGAGAAAAATGTGGTGACGCAAAGTAGTTGTTGTATGCCGAAAGGTCGGTTAGGTAAAGCGTAATAAGAACATAAAGACTAATGTTACGATGTTGAAATGTTTTTCAGCATCTGAATGACAGTATTCTCATCGATGGGTTTTGAGACACCAGCTCCTTGTGCAAAGTCAACATTTGAACTTTTAAGAATACTTAGTTGTTCTTCAGATTGAACACCGTTAGCGATCACAAAAATATTCAGTTCATGGGCAAGAGAGCATATTGCTCTAATTAACTTTCCTTGATCTTCTATACAACTCTCTATCAAAGATCTATCTAAACGAATTAAATCAATGGGCATATTATTGAGTAGTGCTAAAGATGTTTGTTCAGCGCCATAGTTGTCTAATAATAATTGAATATCTTTTCCTTTGACGGGTTTTAACATACTCTCTGTTGTTCGAGGAGCATCTAGTAATACATCTTCCGAAACACCAACCACTAAATTACATAAGTCGGGTTTCACTTTTAAAAGTTTTTCACGCAACCGAAAAATTGAATCCGTATCTAATAAGGTAGCTCCAGTAACCTGGATATTGAGTGAAATTTCATCTATTTCTGCGATAGTAGATTTCCAGTTTTCTATCTGTCTACTGGTATCATTCAGCATCCATTCCCATAAAGGAGTGATTAGTTGGGTTTCTTCTGCACTAGGCACAAATTGCTCAGCGAACAACAAACCACGTAATGGATGAGGCCAGACTAATCTGGCTTCAAGTCCCATTAACTTGCTGTCTTGTAAATTAATAATGGGTTGCCAGTAGACAAGAAATTTATCTTTTCTAAGGGCTAGTTCAAGCTCGGTTTCTATATGAGCCTGCAAGGCTGCCTTTCCATGGGTGATTAAATCCGACAGTTCGTAACGAGCCCCGCCTAAGCTTTTTGCTCTATTTAGGGCATCTTGAACATCTGAGAATACTTCGTCTTTATCTTTGTATTTAGAATTACCGATGACTACACCAATACTTGCGGTAACATATATTTCATTTTCTGCAATTGACATTGGTGCTTGTACTCGCGCCTGAATTAGACTCAAGATAGCAGTGATATCTTTAATGCTATATTTAGATGAGTCCAACAAAATCCCAAGTTGGTCATCTTGTATTTTACATATAGAATTTGAAGGCTCTAGCGAGTCAATTATTCGGCGACTGATCTCAGCACAAGCGATTTGGCAATTATCGTTACCAAGATTTTCCAGTAATTGTGAGTATTGATCTATGCTTAGTATTAATATTGAAAAAACATAATGCTCTCTTGATTTGGTTTTTTGAATAGCATGTTCTAAGCGATTCAGAAACAAATCCATATTGAGTAGTCCAGAATCTGGATCATAAAGTGGCTGTTTTACTATATGTTTTAGCTCTTCATTTTGATTTTCGAAATTAATCAACACCCCTTCAAATGATAGTAATTCACCACTCGATGAGAAGTTTCCCTTGCCTTTGTTTAATACCCATTGTGTGGATTCAGAGGAAGTAATAATTCTATGACTTAGTTCATAGTGTTCACCTTCCTTTAAATTATTTTGAATGGAATTAAGGATACGTTGCCGATCGTCAGGATGAATAAGTTTAATAAAAGTTAGCTCATTGTTATTTAAGAGCTGCTCAGAACGATAACCAAGTAAATTAAAACAAGCCCCATTTATATATTCTATTGTTATGCACTGATCATTTCGACAACGATAAACCATGCCTGGGTAACTGTTAATTAGATTTTGCAGGCTGCGATATTTTGCTTCATGTAATTCTTGTTGGCGTAATTTTTCAGTAACTTCTGTTAAGGTTCCCGTAACACCTATAATACTATTGGAAGTATTTTGATAAATTGCAGTTGCACGTAGTACAACCCACTTTGGGCTGTCGCTTTTTGAAAGAATTCGAATATTTTCAGAGTTACTGGCTTGCCCACTTTTGCTGCATATTTTTTGCAAGTATTCTTCTACGCTAATTTTGTCTTTAGGATGTATGTAATCAATTAAATAATTTCCTAATGTTTTGCTAATTGAATATTCTGTTAATTGTTCCCACGTAGAGTTTAAATATTCCCATTTTCCAGTAGTATCTATTTGAAAAACGATTTGTTGAAGATTGTTAACTAGAGAATTGGTGTCATATATTGACTTTTCGTCATTTTTATTCTGCTCATCAAGAATCAAATTACGTTTAATATGTAATAACTTACTTCCTAAACTACTCATATCAGTGTTCGTAGCTTATTGTTTACCGATATTATGACCTAACGCCCAAACTGCAGCTTCAAGTCTTGAATGTACTTTTAGTTTACGCAATAAATTTTTAACGTGTACTTTTACAGTCCCATCGCTAATATTTAAGTCACGTGCGATCAATTTATTGCTTTTACCAGCTGCAATTAATTCTAAAATTTCTCTTTCACGATTAGTAAGTGATACATCTTTCACATTCTCTGGTGGTGCGTTTTGATCGTGACGGATAGAACTAGCAAGCATGTCAGATAGGTTTTGATCTATCACCATTTGTCCTTTCATTGCGTTTTGCAGTTTTGATTGTAAAACCTCCGGTTCTAAATCTTTTAGTAAATACCCATCCGCTCCATTTCTAAGGGCTGCGACTAAGTCTGCTTCGGCATTAGACACTGTTAATACAATTACGTACGAGTCTATTTCGTTTTTTTTAAGTTCTATTAATGTTTCAATACCATTCATGCCATTCATATTTAAATCTAATAAAATTAGATCAGGTTTATTTTGAAGAGCAAGCTGAATGCCTTCCTTCCCAGACTGGGCTTCACCTATCAGCTTAAATTCATCGCCCATATCATTTATTAGTTGCGCAACACCTTTTCTGAATAAAGGATGATCATCTATGATGAGAATGCTATTTTCCATTTGAATACAAGCCTTGAAGAATTAAGTTTCTCTTTTGTTTTTAGTTAGGAAAGTCACTTTGATTTGTGAGCCACCTAGTGAGCTAGGTAACACGCGAAATTTTCCGCCTAAGTCATGTGCGCGCTGTTGCATAATGATCATGCCATGACGATGATTGTTTGTATGTGATTCATCCATGCCAATTCCATCGTCATCAATAGTTATGCTTATTTTATTCTGTGAATCTTTACTTAATGTTATTTCTGCTAGATTAGCTTGCGAATGTCTAACAATGTTTGATATAGCTTCACGAACAATTTGTAGTACTTGTATTTCTTCATCTACTGCTAAGTCTATTAGTGCTAAGCGGTTATCTAAACTAAAAGAAATGCTGCATTTGTTTTCAAATTCTTCAACCGAATCTTCCAGTGCCTGGGCTAGGTTTTCACTATTTAGGGTAAGTCTGAAAGTAGTGATTAACTCACGTAATTGTTTATAAGAGATATTAAGATTCGTGCGCAATTCTTCTGCTATTCCGCTTACGGCAGTTAAGTCAATATTTTCTTTCGACAAATCAGGGTTTATTAATGATTGAAGGCGACTAACTTGTATTTTTAAGTATGAAAGAGATTGGGCTAATGAATCATGTAATTCTCGTGCAATTAAGGATCTTTCTTCATGTAAGGCTGAGCGCTTGCTCATATCTGCTTGTTGTATGCTTGATAAAATACCGCTTAAAGCATGCTTTATTGACTCAATTTCTAAAGTGGATAAGTTACTAGAATTGGGTTTTGGTATTTTTAACAACAAAACTCCACAGGGTATGAGTTTATTGTCAGACATTCGGATAATCTTTACATCGAATGATGAATTTATTTCCTGATTATGTACTTCTATTGCGTTGTAATTTGAATCAATTGATAATTGGTTTAAATACTTTTTTAGTAGTTCATACTGAGACTGATCTGTGATTGAGATGAGTTCAGGATTACCAGATTCAGTAATCAAAAATAATGCTCCCACCTCTGCTTTTAATATATCGGTAATATCTTTTAAAATGAAATCAAAAGGTGCAGAGGAGTTAGGGTTTTCTATAATTGCACTTAAAGTGTTATTTAAAAAATGAATATGCTTGAGTTGCGGAGGAATTACTAAATCAGTATTTTTTGAGTCAAATGATACGTTGTTAATATTATTTACTTTGTCATAATCATCGTTATTTCGATTAAAAACATCTAATACTATCCTGGGTAAGGACAAAGTATTTTTAATATAATTTGAAAGCATAGCTACAAGATGTAATAGAAAATTGCTGTACGCTTATGTGTTTGAATTGAATTGGAATAATTTAAGCACTATTGAGTCCTAAAATATTATTACAGTCTATGAATGTTGCCACAGTACATAAAAGATAGGTAAACAACTTTTACACCGTATGTAACTATATGCACATCGTTCTTTTATTATCCATACAATATATGCGGTTTGAGCCTTGATTCTGAATAAACAAAGTATCAAAAAAATGGCTATCACATTAATTACTACTAAAGTTGTAAGTCTTATTAGTCATTGACGTACGGTAGGCATACTTTTAATAGTTAAGATTACTTAGCAAATGATGTTTGCTGTTATTGGGCCCAGCTATATCTAATAGATCGAATTGTCCCAAAATAAATTTTAAGGAGAAAGTATGTCTGTTACTCGACACACAGCACTGGAATCGAGACATCGAGCACTTGGCTCGCCGCTTGGCGACTGGAACGGTATGGATATGCCATGGGAGTACGATCAAGATGTAGTTAAAGAGCATCTTGCCGTTAGAAAAGCAGCTGGTCTATTTGATGTTTCAGGTCTTAAAAAGGTTCATATTGTAGGTACCGATGCACATGCTGTAGCTAATCATGTATGCACTCGTGATTTATCCATCGTATATCCTGGTAGATCGATATATGCAATCATTCTTAACGAAGAAGGTCGCATCACAGATGATTGTATTATGTTTCATATATCTCCTAATCACGTGATGATGGTGCATGGGGGCGGCACGGGTATGGAGCAGTTGCAAAAATCTGCACAAGGCAAGGAGGTCAACATTATATTTGACGATGACTTGCATGATATTTCTCTGCAAGGTCCCAAAGCAGTCGATTTTCTCGATCAACATACTCCTATCGATTTACAGAGTTTGAAGTATTTCCACCACATGTCTACTACCTTGTTTGATCATCAATGCATGATTTCGCGCACTGGTTATTCTGGTGAGCGTGGCTATGAAATATTTGCTAAAGCTGATGACATCGGCCCTATTTGGGATGCAATTTTAGAGAATGGTCGCGAAATTGGGATTATCCCTTGCTCATTTAACTGTATCGATGCGATCCGAGTTGAAGCAGCGTTATTGTTTTATCCCTATGACATGACTGAAGAAAATACACCTTGGGAGGTGGGTCTTGGGTTTGCGGTGAGTAAGAAGAAGGCCGCCGATTTTCGTGGCAAAGATGCAGTAATGCAGTCTATTGGTAAAGAAAAGATTAGAACATTTGGAATCATTGCAGATTGCGATACTGCGGTGGATGCAGAGGCTGATGTTTATCAAGACGGTGAAAAGGTAGGTATCGTTACGGCTCCTGTATTTTCACCTATTTTGAATAAATCAATTGCTATGGTGCAGTTAAAACCAGAACTAGCACAAGCTGGTATAAAGCTAGAGGTCAAGGGTGAAAATGTCAGCTGTAGTGCTACTACAGCAGAGACTCCTTTTCTAGATCCTACTAAAGAGAAAAGATCTAAGACTAAATAATGTATGTGTCATCGCTTTGTTGATTAGTGAAACCTGTACGCATATACCGACATGATGAGCCAGTGGGTGCAGGTTATTTTTTAGATTTTCTAAAAAATCAACAATATGAATATGAACTAATTGCAATCGATCAAGGCGATGCAGTTACATTGGATTTTGATAAATCCAGTGGCTTAGTATTTCTTGGTGGCGACTCTAGTGTCAATGATTCGTTTTCATGGATTGAGGACGAGATAAATCTAATACAACGAGCTACTGCAGAAAATTTTCCTATATTTGGCCATTGCTTTGGTGCTCAGCTCATTAGCAAAGCTTTAGGTGGAATCGTATCCCCAATGCAGCATAAAGAAATCGGTTGGTTTACATTGGACTGGGTTGAAAACCCAGTTTCTCAGGAATGGTTTAGCCAATTAAGCGATGAGATTAAAGCCATACATTGGCATGAATATTCACTAACCATACCTAATGGTGCGACATCATTGTTTGGTACTCAGTATTGTCCAAATCAAGCATTTGTACAAAACAATATCGTTGCTACCACAGCCCATGTAGAAGCAACTCCTGCGTTATTAAAACAATGGGTAGCCGAGTATGGTGACGACCTTCCACCAGCATCGCAAACCATTCAGTCCAAGTCTGAAATTTTAAAAGATGTAAAGGTCCGTGTAGAAAATATGCAGCGCCTAACGAATGTTTTGTATGAGCGTTGGTTAATTATGCTGCAACGCTATCACTCTAGTTAGCGTAAAATTCTTAACCTCAAAAAAAACCCCAGCAAATGCTGAGGCTTTTTTTTCGATTAAATTAATCGACTTAGTTAGCTGGCATAACGGGCTTTTGTACGGTTGGGTACTTAAGCGGTATGCTTGCAGGAACATCCATCTCATCAGGATTTTTAGCACCACGTTTGACGTTGTACTCGTCAGTAAATGTGCCATAGGTACCTGGTTCCACTTTGTATTCAACTACTTGTTTTCCTAGGCCCGCATTCGCTAGGTATGCATTTGGGTCGCTCCAGTCATTTCCATTTAAGTTAGCATAGAACTTAATATCTACTAGAACGCCATCACATAATGGTGTGATTTCTTCATAGTTAGTTGGCCAGCCTGCAGCACCTGTGGTTTTTGGATAGTTGCTCCAGTCACCACCTTTTAATGGGCAAGCACCGCCGCCGCCAAATGCTGCACGGTCTGGATGGTGTACACCATAAATTGGCAAGCCTTTAGCAGATGCTAATTTTCCACCTTCTACATGAAATCGTGGCTCTTGAGTTACTTCAGTTTTCACTTTTACTTTTTTCTGTTTTAGAAAATCATAGTACTCACCGTCTGGTCGAACATATTGAAAATCTTGATTGTCAGGATTGTCATATACAGCAGTTACGAAAAGATATGGTTCGTTGAAAAAAGGTCGTTCAATTAGATAGTACTCAACATTCGTTTTACTTTCGTCAACGGCTTGCCAGTTAACATCTGATGGGTCTGCGCCACCTATATTTATCCATGAACGGGCATCAGGGAATTGCTCCAAACGTAGAACCTTGGTATAGAGCTCATTCACATCAAGCCCAGCGCGTTTGCCTAACGGTCCTACTTTACCTGCAGCAGGCTGACTGAAGGCGAAATCGACCGCTTTTCTTGCATATGGATACTGATTTGCAGACATAGTGCAATAAAAATGTGGTAAGTCTATTGGCACGTGATCAGCATATTTACCTTTATATTTCGGATGATTTAAAGGCAGATCAATAAAGTTTAGATTTCCATCTTCAGCAACTTCTTGATGCGGATGTTTGTATCCATCCCAGCTTTCTTCTGGAATGTAGCTACTGTATTGATTTGCGATAATGCTAGCATGCTTTTTATGAAAAATATCAACGCCTTTGGGTAATCCTTTAGCACCTTTTTTGCGATATTCGCGAATAGTACCGTTATCTTGTACACGCCATAAACCATGTTTACCTTCACCGATAAAGGTCATCGTTTGTTCGTTAATATTAACGAATCGATAGGTATAGTTTGTGTTCATATAGCCTGAATAAACCGGCAAATGGGGAATCTTTGAGTGTGTAGTTTTTACACGTCCAGTACCTACTACGTTTTTTTGAGCATTTTCATCGTCAATGATTTGATCGGTTGTATAGTAAAGCGGATCGTCACCGGTTAAGTCCGTTAGGCTTCCATCAATTGGCAGTAAGCTTTTGTCATCTGCAAAGAGCGTGGGAGTAAACAATAGTAATGCCGCAAAAGTTAAATTTAGATTAAGTGACTTAATCATAAGAACTCCTCAAATTATAATTTTAATGTTATTTAAATCTTGGTGACTGTTTCGATGTAGCACCTGCAACTTAATATGATACGTGCATAAGTATTCTGCACTATTTAAGTCATTATACTTGACCAGACGATGTATCGGGTCAATTTCTCGTTGTAATTACCTACTTAGTAGTATGGTTCTGGAGAGCGAAATGAAAATTTAAATTAATTTATAGGATAGATAAGTTAAATATATCGAAACGATTCAAATGGAAACATACATCATTTTTGCCACTTATTAGCCAGGAGTCAATTACTTATAGTTCTTCGCCGCCACGTTGACCACAATAAAAAACGAGTGCAGAGGATTCGCTGGCGTATGTAATATCTGCTCCTTCTTCTAAATAAATTACATCTCCCGATTTGAGCGTAATGGTTTCACCACCTTTTTCTGCCATGGTCATTTCTCCTTCAAGAATGATGCTGGCTTCGTCATAGTCAAAGGTAAATTGAAGCTCTTTCCCTTTTTCCATTCGAAATAATCCACACGTGATAGGTGAATCTGGATCATTTGAAAATACGATATCTTTAATAAATGCATTTACGCCGTCAATTTCCATGGAAGGTAATTCTGTTGATTCACTGTTTCCTAAATACTTCATGTGGTTTTCTTCTGAGTGGCCAAGTGAATTTAATAGTATAAATAGTCCAAGTGTAATTAGTGCATATAGAGGAAGTTTCTTTAATAACATAGGGTACCTTTTTAAATTTTATATTTATAAATATGTTTAAATGTAAATAGTAATGAAAAGTTTACTATTATTGAGTCTATAACTTTAACGATACAGTATTCTGATAAATTTTTTGTAAAAGTATATTTAAAAAATATAATATTTAAGGTTACTCAATTAGTAAGTATGCATAATTATTCACTAGCTTAATTAAGGAAATAGCATGACTGATTATAATTTTATGCAACTGTTTAATGTATACTTGTTAAGGGCAAGTGTTGTTTTGATGTTTTAATTGTTATCTGCATAAAATAAGTGGATACTGACTTGTTATTGTACTGTTGTTGTCTTAGCGGATTACCCGCCTTGAATAGGTTTTGCGCTATTTGGCTTTTTTAATAACTAACTAATTCAAGAGGGTGTAATAATGCATGGCAAATTACTATTGCTTTTCATTCTTTGCGTAAATTTTTCATTTCCCGTATCTATGGCCGCAAGTGCGCTTCAGTATGATGAAGTAATGGTTGGATTTGATGGCCCCGCGGTAGAGAAACCAGGTGTAATCGTCATAGAAAATGCTAGCATGCTTAAAGAGCATTGGATCAGCGAAAAATTAGGTGAAAAAAAAATAGCATCTCTTTTAGAAGAAATAGATTTTAGCTCTCAGTTTATTTTAGTCGTTCAGGTTGGAATTAGAAATACAGCAACGGGCAATATGAATATTGCAGAGATTGAGTTTAATGAATCAAAGGAGAATGTTGTTGTTTATGTTCGAGTAGGGGTCAACGAAAGGGAATGTGATATTCCTAAAAGACAATCACTTCCATATGCAATTGGTGTAATCAATAAACCGGAAGTTTGGCCAGCATTAGTAAATTATTATATTGGTAATTTTGGAGATGGTTGCAAGCAGCCTCGAGGAATCCAGAGTATTGATATTTAATTAAGGGCTCATATCCGTTTATTTTTAACGAGCACTCATCAAGTGCTGCATGCATTCCATCTATTTTATACATGCAGTGTTGATTTAAACGCAGAATATCTTAATTTTGCTGATTCAATAAAATTCTCTGTGTTTTTTAGCTAATAATTATAATTCACCTTGTTTGCGTTGCCCGCAGTAAAAACCAAGTCCAGATGAATTAGAAGTAAATATAGTTTTTGTACCCTTAGGGAAAAAAAGCACATCACCAGCAGAGACATTCACAGTATCTCCACCAACTTCTTGTACAGTCATTTCACCTTCAACAATGATTTTGCATTCATCATAACTGTAAGTGTACTCAAGTTGATTTCCAGCTTCCATTCTAAAAAACCCCCAGCTTATAGGGGCTGTCGAGTCGTTAGATGAATCTACGTCTTGTAAATAAGCATTAACGCCATCAATATTTAAAGAACTAATGTCCATTTTTTGTGCGTTTTTATAATGTTTCATGCCCATAGTTTTCTCCTTGCAGAAAGTAATTAAGCGGTGTGTTGTTTATGATTATTGTGTAATCATATCGGACCAATTAGCTAAGTGCATGACAATAAACCCCTATAATCAAGTAAATGTATTAGTGATGTTAAATTTCAAAGAAGAGCCGCCTTCAACTAAAGCACTAAAACAATATTTTATAGATGGTAATTATCAGAACTATCCAGGTGATATGTTGGATTGTGTGGCTCATATGATCATCGCCATTGAAAATCCTAAGGAAACAGTACGAGTTGCCCTTAGTTATATGGGTAATCACCTATCTGCTTGCAGGGCGGATGCAGGCTTTGCTGCGCCAACAGATACTGTCTATACGCCTTTGTCTGAATATTGTAATGAGGCAACACGACCCCCATCGGTTGAGAAACTAGTATTATCAAATCAACATGATGTGCTGCAAAGAGTTTGGCGCAGTCGTACACCAGTTAAATATGAAAAAGTTTTAAGTAACCCCATACTTGAAGATGTGCAAGAAATATTATCTTCAATCCAGAGCAAATCGATGCTTATGCAGCGTCTTGTATGGAATAAAGACCCGATTGGTATTTCTTGTGTAGATCACACTTTAAAAGAACATGAATGGAATGATGATGAAGTAAACTTTATGCATC